>Ga0207747_1001219_pt1 | contig 19640 bp, 15 predicted proteins | sample HigsolmetaGSP11D_FD_184839 | JGI IMG/M metagenome (GOLD analysis project Ga0207747, IMG submission 184839) | High solid enriched microbial communities from the Joint BioEnergy Institute, USA - SP1-1-D (SPAdes) | ecosystem: Engineered > Bioreactor > SSF (Solid state fermentation) > Aerobic >...
ACGAATAGCGAACGCAGTTACTTACAAATTAGTCGCTATTTGAAGGCTTCTTTGTGGAAATCCGCTCACATTTGGTTACGAAAAATCGAAGGAAACGGCGTCCCATAAAGGTTTGCCAGTCGTTGTTACACAAGTCATAGGTTATAGTAAAAAAATGGATGTCTACTACCCTCGCTTAGGTGTTTTCGTTTTTTCTCTAAAGTCCAGAAAAAAATAAAACTGAAAATTCAGACATCATTTATGCGACGGTAGTGGGGTACTCTATACTTCAGAAATACTATGATTTATGAATTTGATTCAAGTAAAAGTGTTATGACTTTTCCCCCTTGCCCCCACTTTTAATGGGGTGATTGTTCTTTATAATCTGCAATCTGCTTTACATTTGGTTCTGCTTCAATTTTAGAATAAGCCTATCAAAATGTCCTTCATATTTTACAAGTTGATAAAAACTGAAAATCCCCCATTATTGCCATGATAATATATTTGCTTTTCTAAGCCACTTGAAAAATTACTTACTCGACAAGAACAAAGGGGCATCAAAGGCCACTTCATTAATTACGTATGTACACCACATTGCTATGTGTTATTTGTTACGGTTTTATATACGCTCTTCTCTCAGCATACTCCACACATAATGGGCATACTTTGATTGTCTGATTATACTCATTTTTGTAAGTTCTCATATCATTGGTTTGACGTTTACAAAAATAACATGCCTTTTTCGATGGTTTCCTTTTTTGATTTTTATTGCGGTTAAATAATTTTGTCAAAATACCCATACAAACTACCAACCTTTCCAAATCATTATCTACTAAACAACTTTGAAACTGGATGATCTTGACAACCAGCCGAAAAAAATAAAATGGATTTAGGAATATTTTATCATATTCTTCAATTCAGAATATCTCCTATTACAAAAAACAGCCCGGATGTCCTAGACACCCGAGCGTTTAAAATGAAACCATATTTCATTCCCCTACATCGTCTCCACATCACGGAAATTTGTCGACTCCTCGATTTCCGCACCTTTTTTAAACTCCACCAATCTGGAAAAAGCGCGCCAATAGTGATAGACAAGGCGGTCAATCCACAACAACGCCTGTACTTTGGACATGGCCACATCCAATTTTGTCTCTCTTACAGCCGTGCGTTCATAATATTTTCTTCTGCGGGTGCGCCGCTCTTCCGCAATGGTGTGGGCCGTTTTCTCCAGCTCCTGCTCCATGGCCGAGAGCGTTTCTTCACTGCCGAAGCTTTCATTGATTCGCTCCAGCGTTTTGGAAAATCGTTTCATCAACTTTTCATGATGATAAATGCCTTCCACCTTTTGATGTTCCCTCAGCACGCTGACCAGCCTTGTGATGTGGTCAAGCACATGGATGATCGCCACATGCTGATTCCGGAGTCTTGCGGAGTCCGACTGCACTACATTGAGGAATTTCCAGATTTCCACAATGGCGGCCTCCACTTCCCTCACCTTTTTCTCGAAACTGCCCGTTCCCTTTTTCGCTTCAATCAATTCCAAAATGGCATCCGTCAGCTGCTTCATCATTTGCAGCAACGTTTGATAAGCCACTTCGAGGGCGGCCGATGGAATGGATACCAATTGATCGTCGAGGTTGCGGGTCAGCGCATTGGCCTTTTCCGGCAGCAGCTTCAAAAGCAGCATGGAGAACTGCTTCGTAAACGGCACGAAAATGATGGCGCCGAACACGCTGAAAAGGGTATGGAACAGCGCAAGCCCCACCGTTTCATCGAAGCTGCCCACCAGCGCAACCGTCAAGAATTTCACAAACTGCAAAATATAACCTATAAAAATTGTCACGATGACAGCCGTCACAACATTAAACAATAAATGGGTCGCTGCCGTCCGCTTTGCGGCAATGGAAGAACCGATGGATGCCACAATGGCTGTTGCCGTTGTTCCAATATTTTGCCCCACCACCAAAAACGCTGCCTGTTCAAAATCAATTGCCCCTGCAAATAAGGCGGTAAGGGTCGCTGCCATCGCTGCGCTGGAAGCTTGCATAATGATGGTCATAACAATCCCAATACCAATTAATAAAAAGACAGAAAGCCACGAATCCGTATTCAACGAATCAAAATTAATCCAATTTTGAGCGGACTCCATACCTTTCTGCAATAAATCAATACCTAAAAACAAAAGCCCAAAGCCGGTGAATACGCCTCCATATTTTTTAAAGTCGCTCGGGGCCACATATTGGATGAATACCCCAAATGCAATCATGGGCAGCGACATTGCTTGCAGGCTGATTTTAAAACCTAATAAGGAGATGATCCAACCGGTGCTTGTGCTTCCAATATTGGCGCCGATAATGATTCCTATAGACTGCATAAACGTTAATAATCCCGCACTTACAAACCCGACAGTTAAAATGGTCGTGGCGGTGGAAGATTGCACTAAAATAGTCATCAAAAATCCCGTTAACAGAGAAGTGAAGGTGCCTTTAGTGAAGGTATGGAGCCATTTTTTCAACGTTTCTCCTGCAATTCCTTTCAGGCCGTTTGTCAACATCGACATGCCCAATAAAAAAATCCCAATTCCACCTATCGCATTAATCAATGAAAACACCTCATTTGTGATGAAGGCATACAGTTCTAACATGATTTTACAAAAGAAAACAAATTGGGTTCCTCAACGAATACAAAAGGATTAAAAATTTTTCAATCATATTAAAACAGTCTATTCAGCATCAATTACAAAATCGTTTACAGGCTCTTTTTCATCTTCTTTTAAATAAATGACTAATTCTTGACGATATTCGTTATTTTCTAAATAAAAGTCGAGGGAGTGGAAATCGTATTTATATGTGCCAAAAGGAAATGTCACATACTCCCCTTTCACCGCTGCAAGAAGGCCGGCTACATCGTGGCTTACCATTTGAAGCAATTCCTGTCCTGTTGAAGTTAATACAAATACGACGTTCATCCTTTTTCACCTTTTCCATAAAAAAACGTTGCCAAGAAAGCAACGTTTTTTTTGATGTTATTATGTAAAAATATTCTACCATAAGTGCTATGTATTGGATATAGTTGTTTGATTTTTTTCGCCTCTGATTTTTCCCCAAGGTGTGCCTAGCTTCAACAATGCCCAGCGATCCAAACCATACCATCCCGCTACTTTCCAAGCAAGCAAGATAAGTATTTCTAGCAGCAATAAACGAGGATTAGTGCTGACAGTTCCTGCAAATAAGAAAGCAACATTCATCAATGCGCCGAAAAAGGCTGCAATGGCTGTAAATAATCCAACAATAAGCCCTAGACCAACAAGCACTTCACCAAATGCTACTAAAAAGCTGATGATTTTTGCATTTGGCAAGCAAATATATTCCAGAAATGTTGCATACCACCCTGGTACATCATTAGTTGTTGAGGCTTTTTCAATTGCCCCTTTTAAAAATCCGCTTACCGCTGCTCCAGCATTCTTTCCTGTCCATGCATCATCAAAGATTTTATGGAAGCCCGCTTGAAGCCAAGCCCACCCTAAATAAATTCGGATAATGAGCCAAATGGCCGCAGAACGCGTATCATTGAACAAAAAGCGCGTTACTGGATTTTCTGGATATAAAAATATCCCCTTTTTTTCCATGATTTCACTCCTCCTAAACTTATTAAACATTTTTTTATTACTTTCTACTATCTTTATTAATATATAATATTTTTTCTACTAATAATTCATTATTCAGAAAAATTCATAAACTTTTCTAATATTTGCATTTTTTCTCTTTAAATTTTACATTTTACTTGTTTCTTCAGCTTTGATATACACTTGAAAACAGAGAAATTCGATGCTGCAGAGGACTATAGAAATGGAGAAAAGGAATGGGTTTTTAAAAAGAGCGAACCGGAAAACTCATTGCTTTCCAATCCGCTCATTTTGTTAGATGGTTACGGGTGTAAAAAATTCCTCATATAATGCTCGTAAACATTGATCTTCATATTGTTGAAGAACGCCGAATACAAGGCTCACTTCAGAAGAACCTTGGTTGATCATTTCGATGTTTGCGCCTGTTCTGGAGATAGCTGAAGCGGCCCGCGCTGCCAACCCTTTGTTTTTGCGCATACCTTCCCCGACAATGACAATCATGGAAAAACCGTGGCGGAAATATACATCATCCGCATGAAGTTCTTCCTTCACTCGTTTCACAATGCGTTCTTCTTTTTCCGGCGTTAATTGATTGGAACGGATAATAACCGAAATATCATCCACTCCAGATGGCGTATGTTCATAGGAAATATACTCTTCTTCGATAATTTGCAATAGTTTTCTTCCAAAGCCGATTTCACGGTTCATTAAATATTTGGAAACATATAAAGTAGAGAATCCATGGTCAGCGGCAATGCCTATGACTGGACGGCCATTTGGTTTGCGCGTTGGCATGATTCGTGTTCCTGGTGAAGCAGGATTGTTAGTATTTTTGATATTCACTGGAATTCCAAATTTGAATACTGGGATTAAGGCTTCGTCATGGAATACAGAAAAGCCTGCATAAGAAAGTTCGCGCATTTCACGATAGGTAATTTCTTCGATGCCGATTGGGTCATTTACCACTTTTGGATTGGCGGAAAAAACGCAATCCACATCTGTGAAGTTTTCATACAGTTCCGCTCTTACTGCAGCAGCTAAAATGGAGCCTGTAATGTCGGAACCGCCGCGGTCAAATGTGCGCAAAACACCATCTTTTGTATATCCGAAGAATCCAGGGAAAACAACGATTTCTTCGCCTTTTCCAAGGTCTTTTAAATTTTCATAAGTTTCTGGCAGTGCAAACGTTCTTTCAGGCGGATCGTTTACAATCAACCCTTCTTTTGGACTGACATATTTTGCTTTCAATCCAATGGAGTTGAAGTACTCAGCCACCAATTTAGCATTATTGTCTTCTCCACTTGCTTTTAAATTATCAATAAATATATCTTTATCTAATTTTGATGAAATGCGTTCACGCAAGTCTTTTTCGATTACTTCAGAAATTTTATGGTCGAGGCCGAGCCCTTCAGCAATGTCCTTATATCGATTAATAACGATTTGCAATTTTTCTTCCACTTCACTATTTTGAAGCACTGCCTCTGCTAAATCGATCAATAAATCCGTCACTTTAATATCATCGCTGAAACGTTTTCCAGGTGCAGATACCACAACAATTTTTCTTTTTGGATTTTCTTTCACAATATTTGCCACTTTTTGAATTTGTTCTGCACTTGCAACTGAAGTTCCACCAAATTTACACACTATCATCTCATCATCAAATCCTTACTTTCCAAGATTGTATTTTCCATAAAAACATTTGACTTTCCACAGTGTACAAATTTTTTAAAAAAACGTCAAGACTAATTAATCAAAAAGATTAAAATTTTTGCAAAATTTTATACAGAACTATTAACTTAAACTATAATATGTAGATGAATATAACCGGGCTGCGTCATTGCCTACTATATTTGAAAAGAAAACCGTGCACACCTATTGAAGAATAGATGTACACGATTGTTCTTAACATGGCAAAAGTTTAATGCAAAGACCATCTGTGTTTTGCAATGAAAAAGTACACAGTTGTGCAATTGCAAATGCATAGTGTTGCAACATGACATGGAACCTCTGCGAGCATGATTAAAAAGCCTCGAAGCCAGCAATATTAAGGGCTGGCTTTTGCCTGAACGAGGCTATCATGCTCGCCGCTCCATGTAAACAAGTGTATGGCAATACTCTGCACTTTTATTTTGCATTACACACCATCTTTGAATTTTAGTTTTATTATATAATATTATCTTGATTTTTCTAGATAAAATCGAAAATAAATAAATAGTTTTTTATGGATAAATTTTATTAATTTCATGAATAGATGTTATAAGTTTATTGTTTCTTCGGAAATTCCATTTTCCAACTGAATGTATCTTGTTCAGGATGTTTTTCATAACGCAAAATGGCGTCAAATTTGTTTCCTTTTTTGCTGACGAGTCCTTTAACAAGCACGTTGCCATTTTTCAACAGCTGCTTCACCATCGTTTTAGTTGGTTTCTTTTTCATGGAAGCAAGAAATTTATCTTCTTTCCAAATGACAAATTTGCAGCCTTTTTTCCAGTTACTGCAGCCAAAGCCTTTCTTTCCTTCAATGATATCATGGCCGCAGACAGGACATTTTCCAAGGGATTCAAATTTTTTCTTTTCCACTTGATTTAGTATGATTTCTTCTTCTTGTTTTATGATATGTACCGCATTTTTTGTAAATTCAAAAATCAATTGCAGAAATTGATCCCGGTGGAATTTTTGCTTTTCAATATCTGCAAGAGTTTTTTCAAGTCTTCCCGTAAAGTCCAAATCAAATAGTTCTTTCACTGGAAAAGTTTCGACTAATCTTTTGCCAAGTTCCGTACACATTAAATATTTATTTTTCATAGTGATGTAGCCTGCTGTTTTTAATTTTTTGATGGTTTCAGCTCTTGTTGCAGGTGTGCCGATGCTAAAGCCGGAAAGTACGCTTGCCATCATAGCATCGCTATCTTCATCTTGTTCCTTTCCTTTTCCGCACGTTTCCATCACTTTGAGCAACGTTTTTTCCGTATGGTGCTTCGGCGGTTTTGTTACATGGGCAGTAAGTTCATGGTCCACCATTTCCGCTTGTTCACCAATGGCTACTTGGGGAAGGATTGTATCTTTCGTTTCGACTTTTTCAACTTTCCGCCATCCTTCCACCACTTGAACTCTTCCCCTTGATATAAATATTCCAGAAATTTCTTTATGTTCCACTTTTGTAGCGATTTTTGTTTCTTCATGCTCAGCAACAGGCATAAATTGCATAATAAAGCGGTTCTTTATGGCTTCATACACGATGGCTTCGTCTTTTGAGAGGGAGGATGGTTTCACATAAGTCGGGATGATAGCGCTATGGCTTTCCACTTTGGAATTGTCAAAAACCCGCTTTGTTTTCGCAAACACGATTTCATCTTCATAAGGCAAGCCTTGTTTGACGATATGGAGCACTTTTTTCGCTTTTTCTACTAAACTTTCTTCCAACACGACGCTTGCTGTGCGTGGGTATGTAATATATTTCTTTTCATAAAGAGATTGGGCAACTTTTAGTACTTTATCCGAAGTCCAACCTTTATATTTGCTTGTGATGTACCCTTGCAAATTCGTCAAGTTGAATAAATAGGGCGGATATTCTTTTTTCCTTTCCACTGTTTTTTCAATGATTCGAGCCTTTTGGCCATCCAGCGCCTGTTGTATGCGTTCAAGGGGAGACCGCTCTTTGAATTTTTCTTCTTTCTCTTCCACATAGATTCCTTTATATTCTTTGCCCTCTTTTGTTTTAAAAGTGGCTTCTAATTTGAAATACTCTTCTGGAACAAAGGTTTCAATTTCCTTGTCCCGGTCGTAAATGATTTTTAATGTTGGAAGGAGGACTCTCCCAATGTTTAAAGCACTGCCAGAGCCTTTCTGATATTTCAATGTGGCAACAGAAGTTAAATTAATGCCAATGACCCAATCTGCCCATTGGCGGCATATGCCTGCATCTAGAAGCGGCCGCATTTGGGTATTGGGGATTATATTTTGAAGACCTTTTATCACTTCTTCTTGGGTCCATTCATTTTGAAGCATACGGTAAACAGGTTTTGTTGGTTTCATTTTGTAAATGATTGTATCCCCAATCAACTGCCCTTCCCGGTCGTAATCGCAGGCGGAGATAATCATTTCCACGTCTTGGCGTTGAATGAGTTCTTGTATGATTTTCAGCTGTTTTTTTGTGCCAACATCCCCTTTTACTTTGTATTGAAATTGGGATGGGATGAAAGGAAAATACTCCATTTTCCAAGTTCTCATTTTTGGGTCATAGTCTTTGGCATCATATAGTTCAAGAAGATGCCCAAACGCCCACGTTATAATATAGCCATTTCCTTCATAATATCCATCTTTTTTTGATTTGATGTTTAAGGCATCTGCAATGTTTTTCGCTACAGATGGCTTTTCCGTTAAAATAAGTTTCATTGTCTAACATCACCAGTTTTATTATAATGCTTTTTCTATAAATTAGGGGTATGTGTGTTGTTCCAGATATTTTCTGTTTTTAAGAGCAATAATATAACTTTTTATAGAAATAGTATTTTCGCAATGTTATAATTTCATTACAAAGGTGGGGGGAGTTTTAAACTATGCAGAATGTATCAAAAAGAACGATTTTATGGATTGTTCCACTTCTCATCATTTTTATGTTGTGGTATATGACGAAACCTGAAGAAGGAAAAGAGTATATTTCTTATATAAAAAGCGCAGCCTTAGAAGGTACATCAGTGAATTTAGAAAGTGCTTTGAATGGACAATGCGACGAGGAAGAATGGATTTATTTTAGAACTAATAATCGACAGCATGTGGTCGAGTTTAAAGGTGCTTGCCCGGTAAATGGACAAAAGAAAGCAAATGTGAACTTGCAATTTATTGTGGAGAAGGATTTATCGGATTTCACGGTAGGTGCTATGCTTCTTGATGGAGAGCAGCAATCCCCTGAACTGCGGGATCAGTTTTTAAAGGAACTTTTATCTAAAACGGAAGTAGCTGCTCCTTAAAAGGAATCTAGAAAATGAGTGGATGGGGAATTAATCTGGTTCCCCGTTTATTTTTTGTGCGTTTGTTTCCTTATTTGGTGTGGTTGGTCACTCTTTTGGAGCGGATACTGCTTTATTTGGTGCGAGTGCTACTCCTTTTGGTTCGGATACTAATTCAATTCGTGCGGTTACCTTCTCCTTTCGTGCAGATACTACCTCATTTCGTGCGTTTACCTTCTCCTTTCGTGCGGATACTACCAAATTTCGTGCGTTTACCTTCTCCTTTCGTGCGGATACTGCTTCATTTCGTGCGCTTGCTCCTCTCTTTAGTTCGGATACTAATCCAATTCGTGCGTTTGCATCTCTAATAGTTCATATACTAATCCATTTCGTGCGGTTGCTCCTACTTTATTTCACATACTCCCCCGTTTCCTACTCCATCCATCCCTCACCTACTTTTCCATACAAAAAAAGCAAAGGGCCATTAATTGTGCCCTTTGCTAACTCATATCAATGTTTTCCTGCAATGCCAGGGTGTGTCATTTCATAAGGATTTAAAATTTCATTTAATTGTTCTTCCGTTAACACACCATATTTAATGCAAAGATCCCGGATGGATTCGCCAGTGAGATATGCTTCGCGCGCTAATTTCGCTGCTGTTTCATATCCAACATGCGGGTTGATGGCTGTAATGATGCCGATGCTTTTTTCCACATATTCTTTCATTCGTTTTTCATTAGCTTGAATACCTTTTAAGCAGTTTTCTGTAAATGTTTTAAACACATTGTTCATGATGGAAATGGATTGAATCAAATTAAAGAATAATACCGGTTCCATTACGTTCAACTCAAATTGTCCTGCTTCGGAAGCGGCTGAAATCGTTAAATCATTACCAATAACTTGGAACGCCACTTGGTTCACCACTTCTGGCATTACTGGATTTACTTTACCAGGCATGATGGAAGAACCTGGTTGGCGGGCTGGAAGGATAATTTCTGATAAGCCTGCCCGTGGACCTGATGCCATTAAACGCAAATCATTGGCAATTTTGGACATATTAATCATGCAAATTTTTAAGGCTGCTGAAACTTCTGTATAGCAATCCGTGTTTTGCGTTGCATCCACTAAATGTTTAGCGCTTCTTAATGGATGGCCGCTTAATTTTACTAAATGGTTTGTTACAATTTGAATATATTCAGGCTCTGCATTTAAACCTGTTCCAACAGCTGTTGCGCCCATATTCACATCATATAAATTGTTTTTTGTATTGGAAATTCTTTCAATATCCCGGGCAATGACGCGGGCATAGGCTTCAAATTCTTGCCCTAGCAAAATCGGAACAGCATCTTGCAAGTGCGTTCTGCCCATTTTAATAACGCCAGCAAACTCGTCCGCTTTATTCAAAAATGCTTGTTGCATTGTTTTGGTCGTTTCAATTAATTGATTTAATAAACTTAACACGGCAATATGTGTAGCCGTTGGAAAAGCATCGTTTGTAGATTGGGACATATTCACGTGGCTGTTAGGGCTGATGACGGAATAGTTCCCTTTTTCTTCGCCCATTAATTCAAGAGCGCGATTGGCAATCACTTCATTGGTGTTCATATTAATGGATGTACCAGCTCCCCCTTGAATCGGGTCCACAATAAACTGGTCATTCCATTTACCTTCGATGACTTCATCAGCTGCTTTTACAATGTATTCCCCTATTGTTTGATCTAATAAACCAACTTCCATGTTCGCGAGTGCGGCTGCTTTTTTTACAATCCCAAGCGACTTAATTAATTCCGGATGAATACGGTAGCCGGTAATTGGGAAGTTTTCAGTGGCGCGCATTGTTTGCACTCCGTAATAAGCATCTATCGGGATTTCTTTTTCACCTAAAAAATCTTTTTCAATGCGAACATTTTTTTTCATAAAAAACAGTCTCCTTTTCTTCTATAAAAAAACTTGAAGTAAACGTTTACATTATTGAAATTGTACTTATCTGCTATTAACTTAAATCTACACTATTCTTAGAATAAAAGAAATTAATTATGCTTTATTTCCTAATAGTAATTTATAATAGTATTGCCAAAATGATATAAATGTAATTTAATAGATTTTATATTGCTTCATTTCCGATTTTTCGCAAAATTTGTGATAAGGGGAATTCTTTGTGAACGTATCAGCGATTTTAAAGTTAGCAGCAAGTATGGCCATTTTTGGTTCCATTGGTTTATTTACGGTCAATGCAGGAATCCCAGCGGTAGAGCTGGTATTTGTTCGTTGCATTTGTGCCACATTGTTTTTAGGTGGTCTTTGGCTTTTGACTGGGGGACATAAAACGGAAGCTTGGAATCGGAAAGAGGTCATTCAAACACTATGTTGCGGGGTATTTCTCGTTTTAAACTGGGTGTTTTTATTTAAAGCTTTTCTAGAAATGTCTATATCCGTCGCCATTTCCATTTATAATCTAGCACCGATTTTTGTGTTGATTTTAGGTGCGGTATTTTTAAGAGAACGGGTTACGATTGGAAATGTAATGGCCATCATTGTATGTTTTATAGGTTCCATTTTCATTATCGGGATTGAGAATTTAAATTCAATAGAAGCCTTTATGAATTCAGGTTTTCTATGGGCGTTGCTTTCTGCATTTTGTTATGCGATGACCATGTTTTTAAGTAAAACCCTTAAAAATTTATCGCCCTATGCCACAACCTTTTTGCAGACAATTGTCGGCATTGTGATGCTTCTACCTATGTGTGATTTTTCGGTATTCCACGGTTTATCGGCAAAAAATATTTTCTTTATTTTAGGCACAGGCATAATCCATACCGGCTTTGTTTATTACTTATTCTTTGACAGCATCCGCCACTTGCCGACGATTATTGTTTCGGTATTGACTTTCTTGGATCCAGTGGTGGCAATTTTATTAGATATAACCATTCTTAGCTTCAGATGGCTTCAGTGTCTCGGAATTTTATTTATTTTTGGAGGCATTTTATATACTGTTTTGAAGCCGACAAGTTCTCTAGAATCTCGCAAGAAAAAGAAGCTGGCACAATAATTTAGTAGATGATTGTATTTTTGATGGCGAGTCTGCAAGAGTTATTGATTTTTAACAAAAATTTATTATAATTAAGAATATATATGAAATTCCGCCAAATGTTGTGTGTGTCTATTGGTGAAGTTTCGAACTCTTCCAAAGAAAAAACCGCCTTCTTTGGAAGGAAATCCGCCAATTTTTATCAATTCCGCTAGTAAAATAAACGGGGTCTTCTAAAATCATTCCGCCAACTTTGGAAGACTTGAACGCAGTTTGGACGATTTCAAAGAATGATTCCGCCTTTCTTTGAGAAAGTCCGCAATAAAATTGGAACACTTTCGAAATGAAAATCCGCCAAGTTTCGAAAGATTTGTTCCAATAATGAGAATGCATGCATTCAATCAAAAAACACTTCTAAAGTGACTTTTCCGCCAAACTTTAGAAGTGTATTGACGATTCCAAAACACCGCCATGTTTTGGAAGTTCGTCATTAGCATTAGGATGCTTTCAAAGAATCATCCGCCTCACTTTGGAAGCCATCCGAACAATTTAATATTTATGATTCAAGTGGGATTTCCGCCAATCCCGCTTTTTTTTATTCAAATAAAAATGGGTTTACCTAGATAGACACGCTTTTCTAGATAAACCCATCATCATTTTATTGATTATTTCTCTCCATCATCTGCTTCCAGACGGAGCCTTTTGCTTCCTCGCCCTGCTCTATTCGGGCAATGGCCATTTTTACTTGCAGTCTTACTTCAAATTCAGGGTCGTTTTCGGCTTCTTTTAAAGCAGGTAGGCATCGTTCTGTACCTGATTCATATAAAAACATTGCCGCGCGCCAACGCACCAATTTATTTCGATCCTTCAACGCTTCCATCATCGCCGGTTCAAATTCTACAAAGCCAAGGTCGCTCATGCAATCTCCGGCTGTCCGACGAACGGCAGGGCTTTTATCCTTCAGCGCACGAATCAACAATGGAACAACCGCCTTATCTTTAATCATGCCCAAATACACTGTGGCAAGTCTCCGGATGGACATTTGCTCATCTTCAAGGGCTTTTTCTAATAGCGGCAAGTCGTCCAAATCCGGGTCCGGGATTTGGTCCAACATTTGGAATCGTTCCTTCCAATCATCGACGCTAAATTCTTCCACCGTAATTTTTCTGCGTTTCACCGTTTCCTGTTTTTTGGCATTGGCTGCTTCCACAATGCGGGCAATGCGTTCATCGGGATAAGTTGCTTCAATTTCCTTTAACACGCTTTGGGCAATTTCTTCTTTATCCCCATAGCGAACACCAAAATCTGCCCATTTCCGCTCCAAAATATAGTTTTCATCGGTTTTGTCAATTTTAATTTGATGAAAGGCATTGACAAAGCGCTCACCTGTAGAAATCCGATGTTCCTCATTTCCATCAAAGACTTTGATTTGAAGCGGCAATCCACGAAACATTTGTACGTGGACAAACACTTCTCCGTAATGGTCAACTGCCTGCTCTTCTTTTTCCACTTGCTCTGTTTGTTCCCCGAGGGCATTGCGGACTTGAGATAAAATCGATTCCCATTGGTATTTTGGATTCCGTTCCACTGCTAAAAAGTCCGCCACACGGTAAACGCCTTTTACCCCTTCAATATTTAAAATATCTTGGATTTCCTTTGGTGCTTCTTGCATTTTTTCTTTTGTGTAATTAAAACTTTTGCCAAAGGGCAGTTCTTCATCGACTATCACTTTCATTGAGTTCGGACTTGGTGTTGGTTCAATTGTGACAATTTTCAAGCGTCTTTCCCTCCATTTACGATTTCATCTAAATAGGTCCATCGTTCAATAAGCCGCTCATATTCTGCATTGAGTTCATTCAATTTTTCTGTGTACTCTTGCAATTTTACGTAATCGGAGCCGCACTCTGCCATCTGTTCTTCCGTTTCAGCGATTTGCTGCTCCACTTGGGCAATAGTTTCCTCGATGGTTTCCCATTCTTTCTGTTCTTTATATGTCAGTTTTCGTTTCTCCGTTTTCGGCTTTTCTTGCTTTGGTTTCTCTGTTTTGGTTTCCACTTTTTCGGTTGCAGCTTTCTTCGCCAAATACTCTGTATATAAATCGTAGCTCTCCTCTACATTACCTTGTCCATCTAAAATCCACAATTTTTTTGCAATCCGGTCCAAAAAGAAACGGTCATGGGAGATGGTGATAACGACACCAGGAAAATGTTCAATGAAATCTTCCAATACGCCGAGGGTTTCAATATCTAAATCATTTGTCGGCTCGTCCAACAACAAGACATTTGGCTGCTCCATCAACAGTCTTAATAGATGAAGCCGTTTCCGTTCGCCGCCGGACAATTTCCCAATAGGCGTTCCATGGGTATGTAACGGAAAAAGAAATCTTTCCAGCATTTGCGCCGCCGAATAGCGCACCCCTTCTGAATCGGTAATATCATTGGAAGCTTCCCGGATATATTCAATCATCCGCTGATTTTCATTCATCTCAGGAAGCACTTGATGGAAATGGGCAATTTTCACCGTAGGACCGACAATCAATTCCCCAGCGTCCGGCTGTAATTCTCCTGCCAAGATTTTTAATAAAGTCGATTTACCGTAGCCATTTGCCCCGACAATGCCGATGCGGTCGCCTTGTTGAATGAGGAAATGAAAGTCTTTTAAAATCGTCCGGTCGCCGAATGATTTCGATAAAGCGATTCCCTCTAACACTTTTTTTCCTAATCGCGTTGTAGCTAAAGACATTTCCAGCTTCGCATCTTCCACATTGCGTTCAATGTTCTTTTCCAGCTCTTCAAACCGCTGAATTCTTGCCTTTTGCTTTGTTGTTCTTGCCTTAGCTCCGCGTCGAATCCATTTTAATTCATTGCGGTAGCGGTTGCGGAGTTTCTCTTGTGTCGCCAGTTTATTTTCTTCCCGTATCGCCCGGGCTTCCAAAAAGGCTGCGTAATTGCCGGTATGGCGGTAAAGGGTTTGGTCAGCTAGTTCATAAATATGTGTTGCGATTTCATCCAAAAAGTATCGGTCATGGGTGATGAAAATGACTGCCCCTTTTAACCGTAAAATCATCTCTTGAAGCCATTCTGTTGATTCAGCATCAAGATGGTTTGTCGGCTCGTCCAAGAGGTAAAGGTCTGCCGGTTCTATAAGTACCTTTGCCAAAGCGACACGTTTTTGCTGGCCGCCGGATAAATTGGCCACTTTTTCATCAAACATATCAATGCCAAGTTTCGTTAAAGCTTGCTTAGCAAGGGCATTAACATCCCATGCTTTTTCAGCGTCCATCCGCTGCTGCATCTGGAACAATTGATTTTGCAATGTTTCTGATTCAGGATGTAGGCTTAAAGCTTTGACTACTTCTTCATACTCCCGGTTTAACTCTAAAATCGGGGAATTTCCTGAAAAGACCGCTTGCAATACCGTCATATCTTCTTCAAATACCGGTTTTTGCGGCAAATAGGCTATGCGATATTTGTTTGGGTGGTCCATTTCAATCGAATCGGCTTCCAATTCTCCTGCTAATATGGCAAGCAATGTGGACTTCCCAGTTCCGTTTATGCCAATCAGACCAGCCCGCTCTCCTTCATAAATCGTAAATTCCACATTTTTAAAAAGGGTTTTATCTCCAACGGTTTTAGTTAAATTCGAAACAATTAAATGACTCATAATCCCATCTTCTCTTTCAATATAAAATTCCTTTCTATATTATATAGAAATTTTAATAGACGTACATACTGGAGTCTCTTTGCTCATTATTTCTACAATGATAAATTGTTCCTTTAAATAAAAGTTTTCTAATAAAACAATTACATTATATCCCATCTTTAGATAGCACCTAATAAAATGGTTATCAATTGGAATAAATATTGACAAATTGTGAATTAAATCATGTCCGATTTGTGAATTTTCACTGTTCGCATAGTGAAAACGTTTTTAATTTTTTTATTTTGATATATTATTGACTCAAACATATTTTAAGAACGTCGAAAAGTCATTTTCTTTTTGACCATCGAAAGGAGCACTTCAATGAAACTCAAAGGAGCACTGCTGTTATTATTTTCCATGCTTGTAGTTATCCTTAGCGGTTGTGAACCTTTACTTGTATTAGATCCAAAAGGCCCACAAGCGGAAAGACAAGCACACGACATCCTGATTTCCATTGGGATTATGGCCTTTATTGTTGTTGTTGTTTTAGTTTTACTTGTGTACATGCTCGTTAAATATCGGGCTTCTAAACTTCCAGAAGATTATGAGCCACCTCATATCGAAGGAAATCCTATTTTAGAAGGAATTCTTATCGGAGTTCCAATCATTATTGTCGCTTTTCTATCCATTGTTACAGTGAAAAGTAACTATATTGTAGAAGACACCCCAGAAGGCTATGAAGATCAGGAACCATTAGTGATTTATGCTTCAACCTCCAACTGGAAATGGCATTTCAGCTATCCTGAACAAGATATCGAAACGGTGAATTATTTATATATTCCAACCAATCGACCAATTGAGTTCAAACTTTATTCTTTCGGCCCTATTACAAGTTTCTGGATTCCCCAATTAGGCGGACAAAAATATGCCATGGCGGACATGGTAACAACACTCCACTTAGCGGCAGAAACCCCAGGAGAATATACAGGACGAAATGCTAACTTCAACGGTAAAGGGTTTGCTGAAAATACATTTACTGTCACTGCCATGACTCAAACAGAATTTGATGAATGGGTAGATGAAGTACATGAAACAGCACAACCATTGACAGAAGATGAATTTAACAAATTATTAAAACCTGGTCATCTTGGACGAATGACGTTTACTGGAACGCATCTTGATTTCTCTCCGGCTCCAGAACATGAGCATACGGCAGATGATGAAATGGATGCTGACCACGAAATGCACTCTGAACATGAAATGAATTCTGACCATAAAATGCATTCTGAACATGCTGCACATGAATAACTATAAATCTTGTTCATTTATATGAACGTTTGAGAGGAGAAAAAACGATGGAATTTTTTGAACGATTTGCTGTGCCAAATCCAAATCCAGCCATCTATGCTTCAATGGTCGCAATCGTTGTGGTTTCCCTCGCTATTATCATTGGTTTAACCTATTTTAAAAAATGGGGCTACCTATGGCGCGAATGGCTGACAACAGTAGACCATAAAAAAATTGGGATGATGTATTTAATCTCTGCGATACTAATGCTATTCCGTGGTGGAGTGGATGCCCTGATGTTGCGGGCTCAGCTTGCCGTGCCGGATAATAAATTGCTCGATCCGCAGCACTACAATGAAGTATTTTCAACCCACGGAATTATTATGATTATCTTTATGGCGATGCCGTTCATCTTCGCTTTTATGAACCTTGTTGTTCCATTGCAAATCGGTGCGCGAGATGTGGCATTTCCAAGACTTAACGCCATCAGCTTCTGGTTATTTGCTGCAGGGGCAATGCTGCTTAACATTTCCTTCGTCATCGGCGGTTCTCCTGATGCTGGATGGACATCTTACTTCCCGCTTGCTGGTACGGAATTTAGTGAATCTGTCGGAACAAACTACTATATGATTGCCATTCAGATTTCAGGTATTGGTTCCTTAATGACCGGAATTAATATGATTACAACGATTTTGAAAATGCGCGCTCCTGGTATGACATTGATGAAAATGCCAATGTTCACATGGGCCAGCTTTATGGCTTGTGTCATTATCATCTTTGCCTTTCCTGTATTAACAATCGCATTATTAATGGGAACGACTGACCGGTTGTTTGCAACAAATTTCTTTACAACAACAAACGGCGGTATGGACATGCTTTGGGCAAACTTCTTCTGGGTATGGGGACACCCTGAAGTATATATCTTGATCTTGCCTGCCTTTGGTATTTACAGTGAAGTGATTTCCACTTTCTCTGGCCGCAATCTTTACGGCTATAAATCCATGGTCGGTTCCATGGTCATTATTTCCCTATTATCATTCCTTGTTTGGACCCACCACTTCTTTACAATGGGCCAAGGTGCATTAACAAACAGCATCTTCTCCATTTCCACAATGGCTATTGCGGTGCCAACAGGGGTGAAAATATTCAACTGGCTTTTGACTATGTGGAAAGGGAAAATTCGATTTACCGTTCCAATGCTTTACTCAATAGGATTTATTCCGCTCTTTACAGTCGGCGGGGTAACTGGGGTTATGCTTGCCATGTCAGCAGCAGACTATCAATATCATAATACGATGTTCTTAGTAGCCCACTTCCATAACACGATTATTCCAGGCGTTGTCTTCGCGATGTTAGCTGGACTTACGTACTACTGGCCTAAAATGTTTGGCTTTATGTTAAATGAACGGATTGGGAAATGGGGATTCTGGTTCCTTTCAATCGGATTTGTACTTGCCTTCTTCCCAATGTACATCACTGGCTTAAACGGACAAGCACGCCGTATGTACACTTACTCTGAAGCAACAGGTTTTGGACCTTTAAACTTTGTGGCCTTTATCGGTGCAGGTTTAATGGCGATATCCTTCTGTATTATTGTCTATAACATTATTTATAGCTTTAAAAACTCTCCAAGAAATGTAGGAGACGATCCATGGGATGCCCGCTCTTTAGAATGGGCGACACATAATCCAGTGCCTGAATACAACTTTGCCCGCACACCTCATGTAGCATCCAGCGAAGCATTCTGGGATGCGAAAAAACGTGGACATGAGCTGTTTAAAGGCGAAATTGAAGAAATCCATATGCCAAATAATAGCGGTGTGCCGTTTATTATGGGTGTTATTTTCTTCATTGCAGGTTTCTCCTTCGTCTTTGCCTTATGGGTGCCAGCAGTTGTCGGACTAATCGGCATCTTTGCTTGCATGCTGCTTCGTTCCTTTGAAAAAGATGATGGACGCCACATTTCTGTAGAGGAAATTAAAGCGACAGAAAGCACGTATGGAGGTGCTCATTCATGAAAATCGATCAAACGCAACCTCTTGAATATAGTACACACCAAAACGAATTGAATATTTTTGGCTTCTGGATTTTCCTTGGTGCGGAAATTATGTTGTTTGCCACATTATTCACAGCCTATTTCATCATGGAAAATCGAACAGGCAATGGACCAACTGGACCGGAAATTTTTGAAATCTCTCCAGTCCTCTTTGAAACTTTTATTTTGTTAACAAGCAGTTTCACAATTGGTCTTATGGTACATGCGATGCGCATTGGGCATAAAAAAGCGATGCTTGCCTTCTTAGGAATTACCCTTGCGCTAGGCCTCGCATTCCTTTCAGCAGAAATCAATGAATTTATTCACTATTATCATGTGGGTGCAACTTATCAAACAAGCGGATTTACTGCAGCTCTTTTGACAACGCTCGGCACCCACGGAGGACACGTAACTCTAGGATTTTTCTGGGGATTATGCATCCTGATCCAAGTAGCAAAAGATGGCATCAATCCTAGAACAGCGAATAAATCCTTTATCTTTTCTCTATACTGGCACTTCTTAGATGTTGTCTGGATTTTCATCTTCAGCTTCATCTATTTGAAAGGAATGATGTAAGATGAAAGAATTGTTTCCTGCAAAACAAGTCGGCGGCTATATCTTTTCATTAGTGTTAACAGTTGTAGCTTTGCTTGTATATTTTATGGATTTCTCTTTCCCGGTAGCAATGACGATTTTGCTTGTGACGGCTTTTGTCCAAGCGACAGTGCAGCTTGTACTATTTATGCATGCCGGTGAAACAGAAGATGGAACAGCCATTTATACAAATGTGCTGTATGGGATTATTATCGCTGTTGTAACGATTATCGGTTCTCTCTTAATCTTCGTTTGGGATATGTAATCAACTTAGAAAGGGGCTGTCCGAAAAGTCGATTGAATCGACCTTCGGCTCAGCCCTTTTTTCTGTTTTTAGGGTACAAAAAAATCGTCCTTTTTTATAGAATGAAATTGACCAAAATACATTCTAAAGAAAGGACGATTTTTTATGAATAATCAAATGACTATTCAAGAAAATTATAACACGCAATTAGAAATGACTCTAGAGGGTATTCAAAAAATAGAGGTTCAAAAGAA
>Ga0207747_1001220_pt1 | contig 19607 bp, 17 predicted proteins | sample HigsolmetaGSP11D_FD_184839 | JGI IMG/M metagenome (GOLD analysis project Ga0207747, IMG submission 184839) | High solid enriched microbial communities from the Joint BioEnergy Institute, USA - SP1-1-D (SPAdes) | ecosystem: Engineered > Bioreactor > SSF (Solid state fermentation) > Aerobic >...
CACATCCCGACTGAATCCGCAGGATGACGCACCGCTTACGCCGAAAGACCGGCGAGCCGCGGCTGACCCGGGCCTGGTGTTCCCCATCCAATTCGCTGCCGTGTGCGGTGTGCTCGGATTCTGGCTTTCGCTGGCATCGCCGTATATGCCGTTCTGGAAAGACGGCGCCGCCGTTTGCCTGGTGCTCGCCGCAAGCGGCATCTGGCTGTGGTGGACGTGCCGGGCGCGCTATGATCAAGCGCTGCTGCGTCCCCGTCTGTCCCGGCGTCTGTTGAGAGGGGCCGCCGTGACATTGGTGCTGGCCGGAGGAGCAGCGGTCTTCCTGTGGCATGAGTGGAAATCCAGCCTGATCCCCGACCGGATGGTCATGACGGGCCACGCCGCCGACTTCGGCGGAGGCGTCGAATTTGCCCATGCGGCGGCCGATCATCACGTGCATCACGGCATGCATCACGCCGTTGCTGCCGGAGATGCCGCGGAAGTCGTGAGCGTCACGGAGCTGACCGGCCCGCGGGACGGCAAGCCGGATCGCCGCTTTGTGCTCACCGCGAGAAGAGCGACTGTCCGCCTCGATTCGGGCGCCGAAGCGGAGGCCTGGACGTTCAACGGTCAGATCCCAGGACCGGAGCTCCGCATCCGGCAAGGCGAGCGGGTCGAAGTGGTGCTGATCAACGAGGACATCGAGAAGGGGGTCACGATCCACTGGCACGGCCTCAACGTGCCGAATGCCGAGGATGGCGTCGCGGGCATGACGCAGGATGCCGTCATGCCGGGAGAGACGCACACGTACCGCTTCCGGGCCGAACAGAAGGGAACGTACTGGTACCACTCACACCAGCAATCCTCCGTGCAAGTCGCCAAAGGCTTGTTCGGCCCGCTCATTATTGAGCCGCAATCGACACCGCCGGAAGAAGACCTCGATATTCCGGTCGTCTTCGTACGGCAGCCCGCAGCCCGTGCCGTTTGATCGGAACAGCCGCTTCGACCGCGAATTTGTGATCGATATGCATAACAGCATCGGCTTCTACAACGGACGTTTCGGCCTTCTGCTCGCGATGAACGGCGAAGTGTATCCGAACATTCCGACGCCCATGGTCCGCGAGGGCGAGCTTGTCAAAGTGACGTTCATCAACCGGACGGCCGTCGACCATCCGATGCATCTGCACGGCCATCACATGCTGGTCTTGAGCCGCAACGGCAAGCCGGTGACCGGCAGCCCGTGGTGGACCGACACGCTCGACCTCGAACCCGGCGAGATTTATGAAGTGGGATTTCAGGCGAACAATCCGGGTCTCTGGATGGACCATTGCCACAACCTGGAGCATGCCGCCGCGGGGATGGCGATGCACCTCGCTTACGAAGGGGTCACCACGCCGTATGAAGTCGGCCGCGCGACGAACAATCACCCGGAATGACCGGGACATCGAAATGGGGGAATGGTTATGCTGATGTACGCGATCGCCCTTCTCCTGATTCTGGGGGCGGCAGTATTCGCGCTGCAGGCGGTTCAGATGCACGTCAGGAAAGAGGAAGAAGCGAAGCTTTACTGGTTCGCGTCGGCCGGTTGCCTCGCCATACCGGTCATCGGCTTCCTGATCATCCGTTTTTTCTGACACTGCAAAAAGCCGGGTGCGGATCAAGGACGAGGTCGTCCCTTGCCGCGTCCGGTCTTTATGAGTCGCGAAATCGATGCGCAGCTCTGGAGAAAGGGCATATATTGCATCTCATCGGCTTGACAAAAGGAATGCTGTGACATAAAGTTTATTTATCAGTTAATAAATAAACAGGAGTGCACAATATGTCAACCCGAGAAGATCAGCAGAGCCGAAAACAGCAAATTTTGGAGGCTGCCGCTGCCCTGTTCGCGGAACGCGGCTACTACAAGACGACCACGGCGGATGTGGCGCGGGCGGTCGGCGTGACGCAGCCGTATGTGTTTCACTTCTTCAAATCCAAGGAAGAACTTTATTTGGCCGTGCTGGAGCAAGCATCGAAGGAGATCTATCATGCGTTCGAATCGGTTGAAGCGCCGCCGGAAACTTTGAAAGAGGCGATGGGGCAGGCTTTTGCGAAACTGCTTGAAAGCCATCGCGACTCGATTTTGCTGGTGATGATGTCGTATGCCATACCGGAACCGGCGGTTCGGGAATTCACCCGGCAATGTTTTGATGTGGTCTATGACCGGCTGAAGGATCGGTTCGAGCAAGCCGGTTTCCCGAATCCCGACGACGAGGCGAGCGCGTTCATTGGCACGGGCCTTGTCATCTCGCTTTCCGAATCGGTCGGCTTGAACAAATTGCTGCCCGCAGCCTGCCGCGCTAGTGGACATCGACCGTTTGCCTGACACTTCAGCACGCAACATTTCCGGGCAAAGCCGTCGTATTGCGCGCTTTGTCTTTTCTTGGGTTTTGAATTTATTTATCAATAAATAATAAAAATGAAAAGGAGAAGACTTCCCATGTTTACCCCCGCAAGAATTCGTTTGCTCGTTGTCACATGCTGCGCCCTGTTCATGGCCATGCTCGACAATCTGGTGCTCGGCGTCGCTTTGCCGTCGATTCAACGATCATTTAATGCCGAGATGACCGATCTGCAATGGTTCATGAACGCGTACACACTTGCTTTTTCCGTGCTCTTGATCCCGTTCAGCATCATGGGAGAGCGTTTCGGCCGCAAGAAGATGTTCCTCGGCGGCGTCGTGCTGTTCACGGTCGGTTCTGTACTGTGCGGCTTGAGCGTAAACTCGCTGCAACTCATCTTGTCCCGGGCGGTGCAAGGCATCGGCGGGGCGGCCATCGTACCGCTTAGCCTGACGCTGGTGAACGCCGGCTTCCCGGAAAACATGCGGGCAGCCGCTTTCGGCATCTGGTCCGGCATTTCCGGACTCGGACTGTCCATCGGGCCGCTGATCGGCGGGTTGATTGTGGAAGGCGCGCCATGGCAGATGATTTTCTGGGTGAATGTGCCGGTCGGCCTGCTAACGCTGCTGTTCGGCAGTTTCTGGCTCACCGAGACGAAGGGCGAGCGGAAGCCGCTTGACTTGCCGGGCGTGCTGCTGCTTTCCGCGGGATTGTTCGGCATCGTCTACGGACTGGAACAAGGCAACACCGAAGGCTGGACTTCACTGGAAGTGATCGGTTTGCTGATTACCGGTGCGGTCTTGCTGATCTTGTTCTACGTGTGGGAACGGAACAGAGTAACCCCCTACATTCGCTTTGCCCTGTTCCGCAACAGGCGTTACACCGCCTATATCCTCACCGGATTTTGGATGAATGCTGGCATTTTCGGCGCCATTTTCCTGCTCACCTTGTTCTTGCAGCAAGCGCAAGGGTATTCGGCGCTGGAAGCCGGCGTCCGGACGATGGTCTGGACCGGATGCACGATGATCTGCGCTCCGCTTGCCGGGGTCGCCACGGGCCGGTTCGGCAGCCGGACGGTGCTCACCGTCGGCATGACAGCCCAGGCATTGGCGCTGGCCGGGTTTGCCGTCATGATCGCAACGGCCGGCGTGGATGTGCCGTTCCTGTGGCAAGCGCCGCTCATGATGCTTGCGGGAGCGGGCATGGGTCTCAGCTTCACCCCGCTGGCTCACGGTGTCATGACTTCGGTTCCGGAGCAGTCTGCAGGGGAAGCAAGCGGCATCAGCAATGCAACCCGCGAACTTGGCGGCGTGTTCGGCATCGCCATCAGCGGGCTGATCTTCCAGTCGGGATCGGCCATCACGACTCCCGATGATTTTGGTTCGCATCTGGTGCCGGCGTTATGGTCGAGCGCGGCGATGATCGTTCTCGGCGTCGCCTTTGCGCTGCTGTTCGCATCAAGCTGGCTCGCTGGGAGAAACCTCCAACACACAGAAGTGCAATAAAACTTTTGATCCGCCGGCGTCTGGATGACCATCCAAACCATCACCGTTCCAAGCTCATATACAAATAAAAGCTAAGCGAAAGGATGGAGACCGCGATGGTGAGGATGAAATTTATGGTTCCCGCACTGATCCGCAGGCCGCGAAGGACGGATGTGCTGGTATTGCGGAGCTTTTCAGGTCAGAACGCCGGCGGCCCGACCACATGCTTCACCGGCCAGCCTCCCATATGGCTGGCCGACTTGAAACGGAACGGCCGGGTCGTTCGAACCGGGACCGAATTTATTCCGGTAACCCGCAGAAATCTGGTCAGAGCCGGACTCAAAGTGACCAACATCAAATTTCTGAGACAGTGTCTGTTCGGAGAAGATTTCTCCTCGTTGTTCTGCGGTCAAATCGTGTCGCTGCCGCGCAGGAAGAAGAGGACTTGCGGATGCGGGGCCGCGAAACGGAAGACCATGAGGAATCCGAAGACAACGCGGAAAAAGTAAACGCCACGAAAAAAGGCCAGCCGGAAATTCCGGCTGACCTGTTCGGGGAAGCGCACTTCATTGCGGTTTGATGGCTTTGATTACAGCGGAGGTGATATAGTCCTCGATCTTCGACCCGGGAACCCAATCTTTGATGAACGACCGGGATTCCTCTTTCAGCTCAACGACAATATCCTTGAATCCGCTTTGTGCTAGCATCGTTTTCAGCTCGTCAATCGACGATGCTCCCGATATGCATCCCGAATAGTAAACATCCAAATCGTTCTGGATATCCGCAGGAAGATCCGCCGTCGCGACAACATCCGAGACAGCCAGCCGACCGCCGGGGCGCAGGACGCGGAAGGCTTCATTGAACACCTGCTGTTTGTCCGGCGACAGATTGATGACGCAATTGGAGATAATGACATCCACCGATTGATCCGCGACCGGCAAATGCTCGATTTCCCCCAGCCTGAAATCCGTGTTCGTGTACCCGCCTTTCGCGGCGTTGTCGCGTGCGCGGCTCACCATTTCCGGTGTCATGTCGACTCCGATCACATAACCGGTCTCCCCGACTTGCCGGGCCGCCAGGAAGCAATCGAATCCGCCGCCGCTGCCGAGGTCCAATACGACTTCACCCGGCTTCAGCTCCGCGATGGCTTGCGGATTGCCGCAGCCAAGTCCAAGATTCGCACCGTCGGGAACAGCGGCCAATTCTTCGGATGAGTAGCCCAACTGCGCGGAAATGTCAGATGCCGACCGGCGGCCGCTTGAAGCCGGTGAACAACACGAACCCGCATTTTGCAAGACGATATCTTTATATCGGCTGCGTACATTTTGGCGAACCTGATCGTTCTTTACCTGATTCATGAATCATCGCTCCTTCAAATTTAAATTAGCAGCAAGGGGATACCACAAGCGGAAAACGTTCGCCGGAAATCTTGGCCAAATAACGCCGCAGCTTGCGGACAACGTATTTCGCGTCCGGCCCCGCCCCTCTTAATGTGGCGGAAGCAAACGAACGCTGACCTTCCAGACCGACATAATACAGCCCCGGAACGGAAGTGCTGATCCCCCCTTTCTGCAGCGGTTTTCCATCCGCATCAAGCGCCCCGATGGACTGTAGATGAGACAGATTGGGACGATATCCGGTCGCAAAGATCACGGTCTGTACCGGTTCTTCCGTTCCGTCCGGCCAGACCACTCCCTCGGAATAAAGGGAAGTAAACATGGGCCGCTGATCCGGATTCCCGGACTGTATTCTTCTCCGATAATCATCCAAATCCGCAACCGCCCTCGAGATTGGAGGCTTTTTGCCAAATCGCCAGAACGGAAAGGTATCCAGACCGACGGCTCTGATCCAAAAATGCAGATCAATCCCCAATATTTTTGTCTTCATAAAACGAACGGGACGAAGCACGGCAAGCGATGTATGACTGACGTCGGCAAGCTCCGCCGCGATTTGAACCGCGGAATTCCCGCTTCCGACAACCACCACCCGTTGTCCCCGGAAACGATCCGGACTTCGATAAGACGAGGAGTGAAGGATCTCACCTTGAAAGTTCTCCATTCCGCTAATGGCTGGGATATAGGGATTATGAAACGAGCCGGTCGCATTGATGATCGTTCTCGCCTCATATTCGTTTCCGGCGGCCGTCCGAATCGAAAAACCGTTCCTGCTTTTCTCCACGTAAACAACCCTCTGGTTGATGCGGATCGGCAAGTCGAAACGTTGAGCATACGCCTGCAGATACCGGATCACCTCGTTCCGCAGCGGGTAGCGGGTTGCGGGGCCAGGCATCTTCATGCCCGGCAGTGAAGACAACCGCGCCGGCGAAAAAAGCTTCAGACTGTCGTAATATAGCGGCCAAGAACCGGTCGACTGCCCGCTAGCTTCAAGAATCAAGAATTGCAATCCGTTCTTTTTCAAGTAATATCCCGAGGCAAGGCCGGCTTGCCCGCCCCCGATCACGATTGCGTCCAATACAGACGACATTTCAGATTCCTCCTCGAAAATTATTTGCAAATTGCAAGCATTATAGTAAAAAGGATTACCCGCTAGAAGTTGCCGAGCAGCATTTACCGGATTTCGCCATCGCTTCGTTTAGCAGCTTGATTGAACGAATGACCGTATCTTTTTCAAAATCGTTCATGTGCGAAAAAACTTCGTTTAAATAATCGTTCATTTGCCGGTCAATCGCCGCCGCAACATACTTGCCTTCGGCCGTCAGGGAGAGCAGGTGCACTCTCCGATCGTTCGGATCAGGCGACTTCTTCACCAGATTCATCTTGACCAACGTTTGGACTTGCCGGCTGAACGTCGTGATATCTGTCCCGAGCGCCTCAGCCACTTGCTGCATGGAAGGCTTGTGCCGGCGATCAATTTCATAAAGGATATGGCTTTGGATCAGGGAGATTTCGCAGCCGCCGGCTGAACAGCAGTTCTTGTCCAGAAAGCCAAACCGGCGGACCATGATTTGAAACAGTTCGCGTACATTTTCCAAGGCGCCTCACCCCATGAATTTGTTATACAACATTTATTTGCAATTTGCAAGTAATTATACACGGTCCAGGTCAAAGGCGTTCCGATTCTCCTATCCCTTCCAAAGTGGCTGATCACTTCAATGGTGTGTTGCAACAACGTATGTTCAAAATAACCTGTTGTGTTTTCGTTGCTTAGACAGCAAGGAATATGAAATTGCCGCGTGGAATAAAGAAAAAATCAAATCTGGCGGAAGGAGAGCACCATGATGTCACCGTCTCATTGGCATAATTCATACACAGTCATCGACACGTCGAATTGGAAAAGAAAACTCCATTGTGAAATTTTCAGGAATGCCCTTCAGCCGCATTATAATGTCTGTTTGGAATTGGATATTTCGAACTTTATCCGAAAGGTGAAGGAAAATAAGTGGTCGTTCTCTTTGGCAGTTATCCACACGATAACGAAATGCGCAAATGAGATGGAAGAATTTCGTTATCGATTTTCAAATGATGAAGTTGTACTGTACGAAACGATTCATACGTCTTTTACTTAGCTGAAACCAAATTATTCAAGGTCGTCAATGTTCCCATGGTGAAGGGAGGCGAGATGGAATGCTGGGGATTCACGAAAAAATCAAATCTCTTCGCTGGAACAAATTTGAGGTGTTTGAGATTGAGGATGGGATCGAGAATCCAGTAGGTGATCAAGAAACCTGGGACTTGCTTCGGTCATTATATGAAGTTCCAGAAGGAGTCAAACTGATTGCGGAAACTGAGAACGAATTGAAATTTTTGGTAGTTCAACCGTTGATGAACGAAGTGAAAAACGGACAGGAAATCGTGACTTTAGAAAAAACGCTGCTCATACGAAAAACTTAGCACCTTCGGGTGCATTTCGGGGGAAGGGTGGTTAGGGTAATTGTGCGGGTTATATGGGCCATTTATTGGGCCGTGAACGGATCCGATGGGGTGAAGCGGGAAAGGTAAAAAAGGGCCCTGAATGAGGGAAAGTGTTGTGAATGTATATTGGGCTTTATGAGGGGAATTGAGGACCTAGCATGCAGCCCTCTACCCTTCCCTCTTTACCCTTCTTCCCTTTCACCCTTACCCCTGCTTCAAACGAAAGCCGGGTCCACGACCGGCTAAACCCCCGATCATGGCCCGGCTAAATGGACATTTTTTATTGTTCTTGGACAGATTTTATTTTCCCAAGACGGGATTTATTAGCTGTCTACAATTGACCGCACCCGGCTTAAACTTTTACTCCACCGTCACGCTCTTCGCCAGATTCCGCGGCTTATCCACGTCATGGCCGAGCGCGAGCGATGCGTAATACGCGATGAGCTGCAGCGGCACGACCGACAGCGCCGGCGTGAGGAGCGGCAGCGTGTCCGGGATCGCGAACAGCTCGTCGACCGACTTCGCGACCTCGTCCTTGTTGCTCCGGTTCACCAGGCCGAGCACACGGGCGCCGCGCGCCTTCACTTCCTTGATGTTGCTCAGCGTCTTCTCGTACAGGTCTTCCTGCGTCACGAGCGCGATGACCGGCGTACCGTCTTCGATCAGCGCCAGCGTGCCGTGTTTCAGCTCGCCGGCCGCGTACGCCTCGGAGTGGATGTACGAGATTTCTTTCAATTTCAGCGAGCCTTCCTGCGCGACCGCCCAGTCGATGCCGCGGCCGATGAAGAACAGGCTGCTGTGCTTCGCCATCGACTCCGCGATTTGCTTCAGCACGGCGGAATGCTCCAGAATGTCTTCCACCTGCGCCGGAAGCTCCTTCAAAGCGGCGATGACCGACGCGATGAACGCTTCATCCTTCGTGCCCAGCGTCTGCGCGAGATAGAGCCCGAACAGATAGAATGCGATAAGCTGCGTCGTGTACGCCTTCGTCGATGCGACGGCGATCTCCGGTCCCGCCCACGTGATGATGACGTCATCCGCCTCGCGGGCGACGGAGCTGCCGACGACGTTCGTGATGGCCAGCACGCGCGCGCCCGCGCGCTTCGCTTCGCGCAGCGCCGCCAGCGTGTCGGCCGTCTCGCCGGACTGGCTGACGACGATGACCAGCGTGTCCGGCGTTATAATCGGATTGCGGTATCGGTATTCGGAAGCGACGTCCGCCTCCACCGGAATGCGCGCCAGGCTCTCGATGACGTGCTTGCCGACGAGTCCGGCGTGCAGCGCCGTTCCGCAGGCGACGATGTGCACTCTGCGGATGTTCCGGATGTCGCCTTCCGTCATCTTGAGTTCCGGCAGCACGACCCGCCGGCCGTCCGGCGAGATGCGCGATCCCATCGTGTCGCGATACGCCTTCGGCTGCTCGTGAATTTCCTTCAGCATGAAGTGCTCGTAACCGGCTTTCTCCGCCGTCATCAGGTCCCAGTCGACATGGAAGACGTCCTTGGCCACGGGCTGACCTTCGATCGTCATCACTTCGACGCTGTTCTTCGTCAGCACGGCCATCTCGCCGTCCTCGAGAATGTACACCTCACGCGTATGCTCGAGAATCGCCGGAATGTCCGAACCGATGAAGTTCTCGCCTTTGCCGATGCCGATGATGAGCGGGCTCGCGTACCGCACCGCCACGAGGCGATCCGGTTCGTACTCCGTCAGGACGCCGAGCGCGAACGCGCCGCGCATCCGCTTCACCGCCCGCTGCACCGCCTTCACGATGTCGCCGTCATACTCGTCGGCGATCAGGTGGGACACGACTTCCGTATCCGTCTCCGACACGAACGTATGACCCGCAATCGACAGCTCTTCGCGCAGTTCGAGATAATTTTCGATGATGCCGTTGTGCACAACCGTAAATTTGCGCGAATTGTCCGTATGCGGATGGGAGTTGATGTCCGACGGCTTGCCGTGCGTCGCCCAGCGCGTATGACCGATGCCGACCGAGCCCGAGAGCGGCGCGTCCTTCAGCTTCTCCTCCAGCACGGCGAGCCGGCCCTTCGCCTTGCGAATCTCCAGCCGGTCGCCGGTGTGAACGGCGATGCCCGCCGAGTCGTACCCCCGGTATTCGAGCTTCTTCAAGCCTTCGAGCAGAATCTCCTGCGTGTTCCGATTACCGATATATCCAACAATTCCGCACATTCGTTCGTACCTCCGCTATTCGGGATCCCCCGAAAGCCCCGGGTCCGGAACGCATGTGCATGTGCGTCTATTCGATTGTGATGCCCATGCCGCATGACGAACCGGCAACGGGGCATTCAGGGTGATAAACGGCATGAATGCCTTGTCCTGGATCGTAATGGTCCGCTCTGCCGAGACCTTTGTCGGACCGGTCGCCCGGTCGTTTTCCTTCCCGGCTTGACGGCTGGAACGGATGCAGCCGGAGGGTCCCCGCCGAAAACTTCGAACACCCCCGCCTCGTCAACTTGCCGCCCGCTCGCCGCCGCACCGCCATGCCGAAATCCCCGCTTCCCGCGGATGACGATGACGGCCGGCAGCAGCACGGGTCCGCAAGTTCTGGCGCTTGAATCGTTGGACTCACTACCCTCGCTTTCTTTCCCGAATTATAATCCCTATCATATGCATTTTCATGACAGAATGCAACGGCTAGAATTGTCGAAGCGCTGCGGCCGCCCCCGAATCCGACGGAAAATCCGCAAAATGAAAACAGCCGTGAACTCCGCGGGGAGTTCCGGCTGCCTCCGTCCAATTTCCTTATCCCAGCTCCGCTTTCACCACGGCCGCGATCCGTTCGACATGGGCCGCCACCTGCGCTTCGTCCGGTCCCTCCGCCATGACGCGGATGAGCGATTCCGTGCCCGACGGACGGACGAGCACCCGGCCGCTGTCGCCGAGTTCCGCTTCGGCCGCCGCCACCGCTTTCGCGATCGCTTCGTTGTCCTTGAACCTGGATTTGTCCGCGACCCGCACGTTGACGAGCACCTGGGGAAATTTGCGCATGATCGTCTTCAGCTCGCTCAGCTTTTTGCCGGAAGCGACAAGCGTATCGACGAGCTGCAGCGAAGTGAGAATGCCATCCCCCGTCGTATTGTAATCGAGGAAAATGACATGCCCGGATTGCTCCCCGCCCAGGTTGAACCCGCCGCGGCGCATCTCCTCCATGACGTACCGGTCGCCGACCGCCGTGCGGGACGTCTTCAGACCGAGCGATTCGGCCGCTTTGAAGAAGCCGATGTTCGCCATCACCGTCGTGACGATCGTATCCGCCTTAAGCTTGCCGGCCTTCCGCATCGCCTCGCCGCAGATGAGCAGGATGAAGTCGCCGTCCACTTCGGCGCCGGTCTCGTCGACCGCGATCAGCCGGTCCGCGTCGCCGTCGTAGGACAACCCCAGGTCCGCGCCGTGCGCCTTCACCTGGGCGATCAGATGCTCCGGATGCGTCGATCCGACGCCGTCGTTGATGTTCAGCCCGTCAGGCGAAGCGCCGACCGTGATCACTTCGGCGCCCAGCTCGCGGAAAATGCGCGGCGCCAGCTCGTAGGCCGCGCCGTGCGCGCAGTCCATGACGATGCGCAGCCCCTTGAACGAATGTTTCACCGTCGTCTTCAAATATTCGAGATAGCGGTACTTCGCCTCATCGTCCGTCGTGACGGTGCCGATGCCGCCGCCTTCCGGGCGGGGCAGCTCATCCCGCTCGGCGTCGAGCAGCCGCTCGATCTCGAGCTCCGTCTCGTCGGAGAGCTTGTAGCCATCCGCGCCGAAGAACTTGATTCCGTTGTCCGCCACCGGATTGTGCGACGCCGAAATCATGACGCCCGCATCGGCGCCGAGCAGCCTCGTCAGCCAGGCGACGGCCGGCGTCGTCACGACGCCCAGCCGGATGACGTCCGCGCCGATCGAGAGGAGCCCGGCGGTCAGCGCCGCCTCGAGCAACGGCCCCGAGATGCGCGTGTCCATGCCGATGACAACCTTCGGCTTATCCGCCTTGCCCGCCAGCACATAGCCGCCGCAGCGGCCGATCTTGTACGCGAGTTCGGGCGTCAGCTCGCGATTCGCGACGCCGCGCACGCCGTCCGTTCCAAAATATTTCCCCATGAATTCGTCCCTGTCTCCTTCTCCCTGTCATGCTTCAAACCGCGGGGCGCCGGTCGGGCCATCCCTTCGTTCGGACCATCTTCGCCGAACATGCAACGCCCGATCCTTGAACCCCGGACTAACGGGATTCGCCGGCCGCGTCTTCCTCCGTGCCGTCTGTGATCTCCACGGTCGCCCGGAGCTGCTGCGGATACGACTGCGTGACGAACTGCGGCAAATGCACGTCGAGCACGATCGTGTGCTTTCCCGTCGGCAGCCCGTTCAGGTCGGCGATCACCTGCACGTCCTTCGCCGTCAGATCGGCCAGCACGCTCGGCGCTCCCGTCACGTTCAGATCGACGGTGCCTCCCTCCGGCTCCAGGATCCGCGCCTTCATGCCTTCGGCAAGGCCGGCCGTCGTGATGGCGATCTGCGGCAGCGTGATCGTCTCGGACGGTTCGAGCTCAATCGCGATTTCGATCTGTTTCGGTTCGATCTGCGCCAGATCGCGGCCCGGATCGAGATCGAGCGTGACCGTGCCCGAGCGCTGAACCGTCGACAGATTGAGCGTCACGCCGTCGAAATATTCCATCTTGTCAAGCGTCTCCTGCGGCCCGTAGACCGTGACCGTGTCCGTCGACGGCTTGAACGAGGCGATGCTCATGCCGATCGGCAGCCGTCCGGTGAAGCGGATTTCAAGCGGCAGCTTCTTGTACGGCTTCGTGATCGGCACTTCCACTTCGACCACGTTCGGGGTAAGCACGGCCCCTTCGATCTCGTTGCCGTTCTCATCGTATGCGGCAAGCCGCACCTTCTGTTCAACCACATTCGATTCGACGCCTTCGACATTGATCACCGCGCCGACATAGGCGACGGTGTTCAGCTGATCCTTCGGCATCTGCACGAACACCCGGTTGTTCGGCTTCACGATCGGTTCCGCGACCTTGTAGCCGTTCGCGGGCGTTCCTTCCGTCCGGATAACCGCTTCAAATTCCTTCGTCTGCACCGGCACGATGTCCACCTTGACCCGCGTCGGCGAAATCGAGCGAAGCTGGACGCGGCCCGGAAGGTCATACCGGACGACGAGATCGTGCACGCCTTCGCCGAGACCGGACACATCCACCCATACATCGGGTACGGCCGACATCAGGTCGGCGAGCCGCCCTTCGACGAGCAGCTGCACCGTGCTTGGCTCGATCGAACGCAGATATTGCGTCTCCGGATCGAGACCGCGCGTGCCGACTTTCACCGCCGTGAATTCGCGGGTGTCGATCGTGGACGCCACCTGATTCGGCGGCGACTCCGGATCGAAATGAACGACGGCGAACAGCAGGATGCCGATCACGACCGAGAGGATCTTGAGCACTGTCGGGTTGCTGAGCCATTTATCCATTCGAGGAATCCTCCTTCCGGTTCCAGAAGGCGAACTTCGAACGGCGTTTCTCCACCGCCTGATGCGGCGTGAGCTCCTGGAACAGCTTGGAGATCAGCGACTCCTCATTGATGTCGCGCACGATCATGCCTCCGACCGACAGCGAAACCTGCCCCGTCTCCTCCGAGACGATGATCGCCACCGCGTCGGTCACTTCCGTCAGCCCGATCGCGGCGCGGTGACGGGTGCCGAGTTCCTTGCTGATGAACGGGTTCTCCGACAGCGGCAGGTAACAGCCCGCGGCCGCCACCTGGCTGCCCCGGATGACGACGGCGCCGTCATGCAGCGGCGTGTTCGGCGTAAACAGGTTGATCAGCAGCTCGGAACTGATCCGCGCCTCCAGCATCGTGCCGGACTCGGTGTACTCGATCAGCCCCGTTTCCCGTTCGAAGACGATTAACGCCCCGATCTTTCGACGTGCCAAATAATTAACGGCCTTAATTACTTCGCCGATTTGATCCGTCACATCGCGGTTAACCAGCGTCGACCGCGCGAAAATCTTGCCCCGGCCCAGCTGTTCAAGCGCCCGGCGCAGCTCCGGCTGGAAAATGATCAGCACGGAGACGACCCCGAACGTGAACATCTGATTCATGAGCCATTTCAGCGTGTACAGATTGAACCAGGTGCTGACGGCCCACGTTGCGACAAGGACGAGAATCCCCTTCAGCAGTTGGACAGCCCGCGTGCCGCGTACGATCATGATGAGCTGGTAGATGATAAAGCTGACGATGGCAATGTCGATAATATCCTTGATCCAATCGTTCCATGTCATGTCCTGAAAATAACTCACGGATCCGCCCCCTACGACCGTACACAGGCCCGCTCCAATCGTCTGCTTTAACTTATAGGATTTCTAGATAACGTAACGCAAATCCTCCAACTTGTCAAAAAAAAGTGCCCTCCGGCGATGGAGGGCGTTTCCAGAGTCATGAAGCAAGATCGATAACCGTGCTTCTCAGCTTGTACCAGATCCAGTCGAGCGCCTGATTGATCTCCCGCGCTTCGCCGATCACCTTCGCCGTCGAAGCCATGTTGACCGACCCGTCGATCACCGTCAAATTCCCGCGTATCTCGCCGACTACGACCGCCTCGCCGTTCTCGATGATCAAATCCCCGTCGACCCGCGCGCCTTCCGGCACGACCACCTTGTTCCCTTCGATGACGATCTGCGACAGATCGCTGCCTCTGACGACCAGCTCCTGGTCTTGTTCCCACGAAGCGATGAAGCTGGCCAGCAGGACGAGGCCGAGCATGGCCGCCACCGTAACGCCCGGGTATTGCCGCAGCCACCGTGCGAGACGTCTGCTGCGACGCCCGGGAACGCTCTTCAGGATGCGGTCCGTCAAGGCCGCCCGATCGGCTTCGGTACGCCCGACGGGCGCGGCAAGCGCCATATGCAGGAATCCTTCGGTCCGCTCATAATCGTTGAATCGTTCCCGACATTCCGGACAGCCGCCCAGATGCGCCTTCAGCTCGGGCGCATCCTCATGCGCCAGATCGCCATCAAAATACTCGTGCATGAGTCTGGAGGCTTGTGCGCAATTCATGGCCAGTCCCTTCCTTCTGAGTTCAACGCATGTTTGCATAATTGTTCTATACAATACGTATCAATCAGGGCAAGGTTTCAAAATTCATCCCGCGGAATTTCGCCCCGCTCACAGTTTGCGCTCCAGCTTCTTCCGCAGATACTCCCTTCCCCGATGCACCCGCGTTTTCACCGTCGTCACCGGCATGTCGAGCACTTCGCCGATCTCCTGCAGCGACAAGTCGTGCAAATAACGGAGCACCATGACGGACTTGTATTTCGCCGGCAATGTATCGATCGCCTGGCGGACGATCCGCTGCGTCTCCGACAGCAGCATTTCGCTTTCCGGCGTGCGATCGTCGCTCGGGATGACCGCGTAACCGTCCAGTCCTTCGTGTTCGGTGGATTCGGCGTCAAGCGAGTAGGTCGCCTTACGCTTCCGCAGCCGGTCGATGCACAGGTTCGTCGCAATCCGGTAGATCCATGTGGAGAACTTCATCCCTTCGTCGTACCGGTCCAGATTGCGGTAGACGCGCAGGAACGCCTCCTGTACGACGTCCTCCGCCTCCTGGCGGCTGCCCAGCATCCGGAAGGCCATATGATACAGCTTATCCTGATAAAGTCCGACGATCTCGGCGAACGCCTGCTGATCGCCCTTCAGCGCCTTGCGCGCCAGGCGCGCTTCGATCGGTATCACGATTCCTTGTTCCCTGCCTTCCAACCGGCATTCCCGTTACAGCCGCATGCGGGCCGCATCAGCCCGTATTCCGGAGACCGGCCGCAATGCCGTTGATCGTCAGCAGCACTTCGCGCAGCAGATGGGGATCGTCTTCCCCGCGGACGCGCAGCGCGCGAAGTTCGGTGAGCAGCTGCACTTGAAGATAGCTGAGCGGATCGACGTACGGATTGCGCAGCCGGATCGATTCCTGAATGATCGGCACGTTGTCCAGAATTTCCTTCTGGCCCGTCACGCGCAGGATCATCTCGGTCGTCAGCTCGTATTCCCGTTCAATCATGCCGAAGATGCGGTCCCGAATGGCCGGATCCTTGATCATGCCGGCATACTCTTTGGCAATATGCATGTCGGCCTTGGCCAGCGCCATCTGCAGGTTGTCGATCAGCGTGCGGAAGAACGGAAACTCCACATAGGCGCGGCGCAGCTTATCCAGCTTCGCCTCGTCGCCGCCGACATACTCCGCCATCGCCGTGCCCGCGGCGTACCAGGCCGGCAGCAGGAAACGGCTCTGCGTCCAGGCGAACACCCACGGAATGGCGCGCAAATCTTCGAAACGGTCGCTGTTCTTCCGCTTCGAAGGCCGTGAACCGATGTTCAGCTCGCCGATCTCGTTCAGCGGGGTCGACTCCTTGAAGAACGTCAGGAAGTCCGGATCGCGGAAAATGAGATCCTGATACTTCTTCATCGCCCGTTCCGACAGTTCCTTCGCGATCGATTCGTACTCCGCGTTCTTGTCGCTGTTCTGCTCGGGATACTTCGCGAGCCGGGCCGCGGTGATCAGCGCGCTGGTCGCCTGCTCGAGGCTGCGGTAGGCGATGCCTTGCATCGCGTAGCGGGACGAAAGCACCTCGCCCTGCTCCGTAATCTTGATGCCTCCGCCGATCGTATGCGGCGGTTGCGCGAGAATGCTGTAATTGAGCGGCATGCCGCCGCGTCCGAGCGCGCCGCCCCGGCCGTGGAAGAATTTCAGCTTCACGCCGTAGCGATTGCCCGTCTCCGTGATCTCGTTCAGCGCGACGCGCAGCTCCCAGTTCGCCGTCACGACGCCGCCGTCCTTGTTGCTGTCGGAGTAGCCGAGCATGATTTCCTGCAGCTGCCCCATCGCTTCGACGGATGCGCGGTAAATCGGCAGATCGAAGACGCGCTGCATGATCCCCGGCGCGGCATGCAGGTCGTCGATCGTCTCGAACAGCGGCACCGGCTGCAGCGTGCAGACGACCTTGCCGTCCTCGTCCCGGCGGAACAGGCCGACTTCCTTGGCGAACAGCAGCACTTCAAGCATGTCGCTCGCGCCCTGCGTCATGCTGATCAGGTAGCTGCGCACACAGTCCACGCCGAATTCCTGCTGCGCGCGGTAGACGGTGTGGAAGACGTTCAGACATTCGCGGGTTGAATCCGAATACTCGATATGCGGCGACGTCAGCGGCCGCGGATCGTTCAGCAGCTGATCCAGCAGCCGGATTTTCTCTTCTTCATCCAGTGCCGCATAATCCGGCGTTATCTTCATTTTCGCCAGAATCTCCGCAATCGCATTCTCATGCTCCTTGCTGTGCTGGCGAATATCGAGCGTCGTCAGATGAAAACCGAAGAGTTCCACCTGGCGGATCAGCTTGCGGATATGGGTATCGGCGACATAATCGGCGAAATGGTAGCGCAGGCTCCGGTCGATGATCTTCAGATCCTGCTTCAGTTCCTCGGCGCTGTTGTAGCGGGCCGGCGTGCCTTTCAGCTCTTCGCGCTTCATGTTCGCCAGCTTCTGCAGCATATAGCCGATCTTGATCCGGTACGGCTCCTTGTCGTTGCGCCACCGGTCCAGGTTCGCCAGATCTCCGATCGCCTCGCAATCCCGGCGGATCGACTCGATCAGCTCTTCCGACACCTTCACGATGCTCGTGCTGAAGCTGAGCAGCGACATCAGCTTGCGCAGTTCCGCGCGGTACTTCGACACCGTAAGCTGACGATGCCGGTTGAACGTCTCCCACGTTACATCCGACGTGCAGGACGGATTGCCGTCCCGGTCGCCGCCGATCCACGAACCGAAGCGGAGATACGTCGGCACATGCCAGCGTTCGCCCGGATAATATTTGTCCAGGCAGCGCTCCAGCTCCTCATAGACGTCAGGCAGCACATCGAACAGCGTCTGATCGAAATAGAACAGCCCGTTCTGCACTTCGTCGAGGACGGTCGGCTTGCGGCTGCGAAGCTCGTCCGTCTGCCAGAGGGTCAGCACTTCGTTGAGCAGTTTGTCCCGCAGACGCTCGCGCTCGCGGTTCGTCAGCGTCGGATTGTCCAGTTCCAGCACGTCGCAGGCCATCCGTTTGTGAATGTCGAGCACGGCGCGTCTTGTCGCCTCGGTCGGATGCGCGGTCATGACAAGCTCGAGCGAGATGCCTTTGATCATTTCCCGAACGATCTCGACCGGAACGCCGCGTTCCTTCAGATCCTTCACCGCGCTCTCGATGGAGCCCGGCTGCACGGCTGCGCCCGCCGAACGCTCATAATCCCGCTTGCGCCGAATCCGGTGAATCTGTTCCGCAATATTGACGAGCTGAAAATAAATCGCGAACGCCCGGATCACCTGATGCCGAATCTCCGGATTGAGCGATTCCACGAGCTGTTTGAACTCCTCATGCAGCTTCGGGTCGAACGACGCGCGGAGCGTCTTGCTCATCTCGCGGATGCGTTCGACGACTTCGAGCAGCTGCTGTCCGCCCTGGTGCACGAGCACTTCACCCAGGATGTTGCCCAGATAGCGGACATCCCGCCTCAGCAGGCTGCTGACCTGGGGGCGGCTCTGAGCCGTTTGGGTTGCGGCTTGATCGGACATACCTTTCCTCCTGACTGTTCATGCGCACTGCGCCGCAAGCGCAGCATCCGTATAAAAACTCACTCTCTCCATCATACAACAAAACGGGCTTCCGATGAAGTCCGGGCATAGAAAAAACTCCTTACCAACCGTAAGGAGTTTCCGATATGCGCTGTTATGGAGCGGGTGATGGGAATCGAACCCACGCTACCAGCTTGGAAGGCTGGAGTTCTACCATTGAACTACACCCGCGGAAAAGTGGCGTGCCCAGAGAGATTCGAACTCCCGACCTTTTGATTCGTAGTCAAACGCTCTATCCGGCTGAGCTATGGGCACATAAAGAAATGGAGCGGACGACGGGAATCGAACCCGCGACCCTCGCCTTGGCAAGGCGATGCTCTACCGCTGAGCCACGTCCGCAGATTATGCTGCCGTGATTTCCGATGACTTCATCGAAGCGGCAACAACAAATATATCAGGTTTTCAGGGTGATTGCAAATGGTTTGTCACAAACATCTGCAATCGGTATGCGCACTCACAGGCGGCAGGCAGATGGTGCGCGTAGAGGGACTTGAACCCCCACGGTTGCCCGCTGGAACCTAAATCCAGTGCGTCTGCCAATTCCGCCATACGCGCACGGGCTGATGGTGAGCCATGTAGGACTCGAACCTACGACACCCTGATTAAAAGTCAGGTGCTCTACCAACTGAGCTAATGGCTCATAACGTGGCTGGGGATCTAGGATTCGAACCTAGGAATGACGGAGTCAAAGTCCGTTGCCTTACCGCTTGGCTAATCCCCATCAAAAACGCTGCTTGGGTGCAGCGGAGCAAAAAAAAAGATGGTGACCCGTAGGGGATTCGAACCCCTGTTACCTCCGTGAAAGGGAGGTGTCTTAACCCCTTGACCAACGGGCCACAAAAGAGAAGGAGAAAAAAAGCTGGAGCTCTCAACCGGGATCGAACCGGTGACCTCATCCTTACCATGGATGCACTCTACCAACTGAGCTATGAGAGCGTGTGGCTCCCCGAACAGGACTCGAACCTGTGACAACTCGGTTAACAGCCGAGTGCTCTACCGACTGAGCTATCGGGGAATGAGGGGGTGTGTATTCCATTATACAGGAAAATTTGCACCCTGAAAACCGGATGCGAATGAAATGTTGAATCAAGCTGATGGAATTTAGGATAAGCCCTCGACCGATTAGTATTCGTCAGCTTCACGCGTTGCCGCGCTTCCACCTCGAACCTATCAACCTGGTCATCTTCCAGGGGTCTTACCTTTACAGTGGGAAATCTCATCTTGA
>Ga0207747_1001221_pt1 | contig 19601 bp, 20 predicted proteins | sample HigsolmetaGSP11D_FD_184839 | JGI IMG/M metagenome (GOLD analysis project Ga0207747, IMG submission 184839) | High solid enriched microbial communities from the Joint BioEnergy Institute, USA - SP1-1-D (SPAdes) | ecosystem: Engineered > Bioreactor > SSF (Solid state fermentation) > Aerobic >...
GTAAGACACCTTGGAGAAGACGAGGTAGATAGGCCGGAGGTGTAAGAGTAGAAATACTTTGAGCTGACCGGTACTAATAAGTCGAGGACTTGACCAAAGAAGCATTGTGCAGTATTCAAGGTTCATTAAAACCAAAAGATAAAATATTGAAGGGATAATAGTTATGAAAAATATTATCACCGTTCACAAATTGTGTTTTCTATATACTAACGGCTCACTACGTTAGTTCGGCTAACGCCGTCTATGCGTTGTGACGGCTTTCGCTAACGCTCATACGCCTCACCGCACTGCGTTCGCCGAGTATATAACAAAAACGCAATTAATAGTTCACTTGTGATAATATTTTTCGAAAAAAGTATTTATCAGATAAGATTTTTTCGAGAGATGTATAAGGAAAGATGAACAAAAGATTTCCGGTGGCAATAGCGGAGGTTAAAAACCCGTTCCCATACCGAACACGGAAGTGAAGCCCTCCAGCGCCGATGGTACTGATTACTCGGGAGAGTAGGTCGCTGCCGGTAAAAATTTATAAAAGAGGTAGTCTGTTTTAAATAGACTATCTCTTTTTTGTTTTTTATGATATAATTAACGTTAAAACTATGATGAAAGGAGGCGAGTAAAAGATGCTAAAAAGTAAAAATATTGAACTTGTACCTTTTGAGGTTAAATATATTAAGAAATTTGTAGAATTTCGTAATAGTGAAGACAGTAGAAATTTTATGATGCCTGGTATACCGTATCCTGTGACAGAAAGTTCAGTTTCAGAGTGGCTTAGTAAAAGGGCAAATCCTAGTGAGTCAGGTGAATTTGCAATTATCTATAATGAAACTAAAGAATATATAGGCAATATTTCATATGGCAATGTAGATTGGAAAAATAGACATTGCGAAATTGCAATAATGATAGGTGAGGAGAAGTATAGAAATAGAGGACTTGGTTCAGAAGCAATAATGATATTATTAGATTTTATATTTAATGAATTAAATTTGCATCGAGTTGAATTAAAAGTATATGATTTTAATGAAAGAGCAATAAGATGTTATGAAAAATGTGGCTTTAAAAAAGAAGGATTGCTGAGGGAAGCTGTATATAAACATGGGAAATACATAAATGAATGTATAATGAGTATTATTAAGGAAGAATTTTATAAACATGATTCCCAGGGAAATAATTGAAAATATACATAATGGAGGAAATATGAGAGCGTTTTTAGCCGTTAAGTTAAGTGAGAATATTATAAATGATATTAAGAATTTGCAAGAGGAGTTAAAGAAATATACAATAAAAGGAAGATGGACAAATAAAGATAACTTACATATAACTCTTAAGTTTTTTGGCGAAATAAATGAAGAACAAGTTAGTAAAATAAGAGAGACAATAAATGATATTTCGGCGAATTTTAAATCTTTTTACATTAGATTAAATAAAATTGGTTGTTTCGAAGGAAAAGATAATATAAGAGTACTATGGGTGGATGTTAAAAATGATAATAACCTTATATTATTACATGATGCCATCGAAACAGAATTATCTAAGGCAGGATTTAAAAAAGACGATAGAAAATTTAAAACGCATATCACTGTTGCAAGAGATATTATTTTGAAAAAGAGCATAGAAGAAATAAACAATCTATATAAATTAGATTCTGATTACTTTGCAGTATCAAATATATATCTTATGGATAGCAAGCTGGAGAATAATAGAAGAGTTTATAAAGCTATTTTTGATGTTCCATTAAAATCAAATAAGTAGGGGGAAGCCTACTTATCGTCAGGTGTTACATATAATGTTTTTTGATTAGTGTAGATTACGAAACCCGGTTTTGACCCGGCCGGTTTTTTGACGTACTTTCTTAATGTGTAATCAACTGGTACATTTGATGAATTTTTTGCTTTACTATGTAATGCAGCAAGTTTTGCTGCTTCTAGAATAGTGCTATCAGGTATCTTAGTGCCTTTGGTTTTGATTATGACATGTGAGCCAGGAATATTCTTTGTGTGTAGCCACATGTCGTTTATATCTGCAAATTTCATTGTAAGGTAATCATTTTGCACATTATTTTTTCCAATATAGATATCAAAATTGTCTGAAGATATATAGTGTAGAGGCTTGGATATACTTTTCTTTTGTTTTTTGTCTTTATTTTTCTTTTTTATGTATCCTGTATCTGATAATTCTTCTCTTATTTCATCGATTTCCGATGGTAACGTGCACTGTTCAACATTTAAAAGTTGCCCTTCTAGATATTCTATCTCTTTTTTTGTTTCTTCTATTTGTTTTGTAAGAAAATCTACTGCATTTTTCAATTTAGCATATTTTTTGAAATACATTTGAGCATTTTCACTTGGAGTATATTTGATATCAAGTGGTATTGTAATTTCTTCACCAGTATAATAATTTATTGTTTTAAATGCATCTGTTTTTTTGTTAAGTTTATACAAATTACTTGTTATAAGCTCACCATATAGCTTGTATATATCTGCACTTTCAGCATTTTTCAATTCATTTAATTGTTTTTCAAGTTTATTATATAATCTCTCTAGATGTGTTTGAATAAGCTTTTTCAAATCATGAGAACGAGATTTTAAACTTTCTGCATTTGCCTTTTCTCTATAAAACTTTAATGCGGCTTCGTTAACACTTTTATAGAAAACTAAATTCTCATACTGTGTAAGCTCAATGATGGAAAATTCATAAGGATTATCGTTAATATAAGCGATACACGGTTTAAAGTTTGAATTTTCTAAATGGCTTTTCAATAAATTTAAATTGTAAATTAATTTCTCTATATCATCTTCCGAAAGCTCATTTATGTATTTATCATCAACTTGGCTTCTATATGCAATTTCTCTAGATAAAACAGGACTAAATCCTTCAAAAAGATTTAAAAGTGCCTTATCAATTTTTTTACCATTAAAAAGCTTTAATGCACCAGATAAATATTCTTTTTTAAATTTTTTTATGTTTAATTTATCCTGTGATGGCGGCAGTTCATATTTAATACCTGGCGTGATTTCTCGTATTTTGCTCATGTCTTGATATACTCGTTTAATACTGTCTACTATAATTTCACTTTCCTTATCTATTAATATAATATTGCTATGTCTTCCCATTATTTCAACTACTAATGTTTTTACTACTTCTTTCTCTAATTCATCACGGCTTAAAACATCAATAAAGACGATCCTGTCGAATCCATTTTGATAGATATCAACAATTTTTCCACCTTGTAGGTATTTGCGGAGCAACATGCAAAACATTGGTGGGTTAATTGGATTTTCCTTATATTCATCTGTTAAGTATATCCTTGGAAAATTAGCATTAGCAGATATTAGCAGTTTATAATTGTTACCAATATTTCTTATATATATAATAATTTCATCCTTTTCTGGTTGATATATCTTATCTATTTTACCACCCAGCAGTTCATTTCGCAATTCGTAAATAATGCCATAAAGTGTTATGCCATCAAGAGCCATATAAAAACAATCCTTTCTAAACAAGTTCTATATAATAGTATACCACGGCAAAAATTAATTACAAATTGACAGATTATGTAATATAAGTTACAATTAATTGAGTAAATTTTTATAACCAGTTTTTTATAAAATTATGTTATAATATATATGCGTTATTTGTATTACCGAGGTGAAATATTGTGAAATTTACTAAAATGAATGGTTTAGGTAATGACTTCATTGTATTAGAAAATTTAGAAAACAACGTGTATGATTATGATATATTAGCTAGAAAATTGTGTGATAGACATTTTGGAATAGGTGCAGATGGGCTTTTGATTGTAGAACCATCAGGAATAGCTGATATTAAAATGAGAATAATCAATTCAGACGGCAGTGAAGCAGAGATGTGCGGTAATGGGGCACGTTGCTTTGCAAAGTACGTTTATGAAAATGGCATTGTTAAAAAGGATAAGATGTCTGTAGAAACATTATCAGGCATTATAATGCCCGAATTGATTTTTAAAGATGATGTTGTAGAAAAAGTGAAAGTACACATGGGAAGTCCAATTTTTAGACCTGATATGATACCTGTAAAAACTGATAAAAAATCATTTATAGAAGAGACAATTAAAATAGATGGTCGATCTTATATTGTAACTTCATTATTGGTGGGTGTGCCACATACTATAATTTTTGTTAATTCAATTGATGAGAATATGATTTTAAATATAGGACCATTAATTGAGAAGTTACAAATATTTCCACGTGGAACAAATGTAGACTTTGTAAAAGTCGAGGATGACAGCAATATTACAGTAAGAACTTGGGAAAGAGGTGCTGGGCTGACTCTTGCTTGTGGCACAGGTGCTTGCGCGTCTGCAGTTGCATCAGCATTAACAGAGAAGACGAAAAGGAATGTTTATGTTCATTTTAAGAAAGGTGACTTGTATATTGAGTGGCTGTTAGATAATAATATTTATTTAACAGGAATTGCTGAAGAAGTTTTTACAGGAGAAATTAAGATTGTTTAGTTAAAAATAAAGTTGATTATAATATTTGATAGGTGATAAGATGATAAAAAGTATGACAGGTTACGGTAGAGGTGAAATAAGCGAAAATGGCTTTCATATATGTGTTGAGATTAAGACATTAAATCACAGATTTTTAGATGTGTCATTAAGACTCCCAAAGCCATTAAGCGGATTAGAAGATAAGCTGAGATTAAGAATTGCTGATAGCATAAAAAGAGGAAGAGTAGAGATAAATGTTTCCTTGGAGACATACGAAAAAAGTTTGGATGTTCTTGAATTAAATAGTGATCTTTTAAATCAATATGTAACTATACTAAATACTATAAAAGATAAGTTTGCATTATCAGACGATATAAAGTTAAGCGATATTTTATCGCTTTCTGGTATTATAGAAATAAAAAATGCAGATATTGATGTTGATAATATTTGGGCGACATTAGACAAGGCATTATCTATTGGAATAAAAAATTTAATTGACATGAGGGTTTCTGAAGGTATAAAATTAAAAGACGATATAATGAATAGGCTTGATATATTAAGCAATATAATTGATAAAATAGAAGAGAGAGGGCCAATTGTTGTTAAGGAATACAAGAAAAAATTAGAAGCTCGTATAAAAGAATTGACTGGCGATGATTTTGATCAAAATAGATTCTTAACAGAAGTAGCTATAATGGCTGACAGGACAAGTATTGCAGAAGAGATAACAAGATTTAGAAGCCATATCAGTCAATTTAGGGACTCTCTAGACAGTGATATGCCGATAGGGAAAAAGTTAGATTTTTTAACTCAAGAGATGAATAGAGAAGCAAATACAATTGGTTCAAAATCAGTGGATCTTGATATTGTCAATGGAGTGATAGAGTTAAAAGATCAGATAGAGAAGATAAGGGAGCAAGTGCAAAACATAGAGTAGGGAGGATATTTTTATGGCAATCAAACTTATAAACATTGGATTTGGCAATATTATTTCGGCAAACAGATTAGTAGCTATTGTTAGCCCTGAGTCTGCTCCTATTAAAAGAATAATTCAAGAGGCAAGGGACAGGGGGATGCTTATCGATGCTACATATGGCAGAAGGACGAGAGCGGTTATAATAACTGATAGTGATCACATTATTTTGTCTGCTGTGCAACCTGAGACTGTTGCAAATAGGCTTAATTCAAAAGACATTATTGATGAAGAAATTGAAGATGACGATTCTGAAGATTAAGGGGAATGATTTAGTTGTACAATAAAGGTTTGTTAATTGTTGTATCTGGTCCGTCTGGGGCTGGCAAAGGAACGGTGTGTAAGGAACTTTTAAAGAAAGATAGCAATTTAAAATTAAGCATATCAATGACTACGAGAAAACCTCGCAATGGTGAAGTTGACGGAGAAAATTATTTTTTCACTACTGTTGAGAAGTTCAAAACTCTCATTGAAAATAATATGCTTTTAGAATGGGCAAAAGTCTACGATAATTATTATGGTACTCCAAAAGAATTTGTACAGAAGAACATAGACGAGGGACATGATGTGATTCTAGAAATTGACATACAGGGAGCATTGAAGGTTAAAGATAAATTCCCTGAAGGTGTGTTCATTTTTATTCTACCGCCGTCAATGGAAGAATTGAAAAACAGGATTAAAAAAAGAGGTACCGAAACAGAGGAAGAGATATTAAAGAGATTTAAAAGTGCATATGAAGAAATCAATTTTGTATCAAGGTATAATTATGTAGTTATAAACGATGATGTGAATTTAGCTGTTGACAAGATTCTTGCAATTATAAAGGCTGAAAAATGCAGAGTTGATAGAAATAAAGGTTTATATCTTGAAATAAAGGAGAGATGTTAGATGATTTTATATCCATCAATAGTTGATTTAATGAACAAAATAGACAGCAAATATACTTTATGTGCATTGGTGTCGAAACGAGCAAGGCAGATTATAAGCGGAGAACCAAGCTTGATTCAGACAGATTCGAAAAAGCCCGTTACAATAGCAACTGAGGAGATAAATGAAGGGCTTATAACATTTGAAAGACAAAAATTTGGCATAAAGTAGAAGGTGTTTTAATGAGCGATTCAAAAAATGTTGTTCTTGGAGTCACTGGCGGGATAGCGGCTTATAAATCAGCAGATCTTGTTTCAAGACTCATTAAAAAAAATATAAATGTTGATGTTATTATGACTGAATCCGCTACAAAGTTTATATCTCCATTGACATTTGAATCTCTGTCTCATAACAAAGTTGTAGTTGATATGTTCGAAAGCCCAAAGTTTTGGGAGATAGAGCATATTGCATTGGCAGAAAAAGCAGATGTATTTGCTGTAGTGCCTGCTACAGCAAATGTTATAGGGAAAATAGCAAATGGCATTGCAGATGACATGCTTACAACAACTGTAATGGCTACTAAAGGTAAGGTTATTTTAGCACCTGCAATGAATACAAATATGTACAACAATGTAATATTTAAAGAGAATCTTAAAAAACTTATGTCATTAGGATATATAATAGTTGAACCAGATAACGGAAGGCTTGCTTGTGGAACATATGGAAAAGGTAAACTGGCAGATATAGGAATTATAGAAGATACAATACTTAAATATTTACTATTAGATAAAAATGATTATGATGGAAAAACTGTCCTAATAACTGCAGGACCTACTATTGAGCCAATTGACCCTGTAAGGTATATTACAAATCATTCATCTGGTAAAATGGGTTTTGAAATTGCAAAAGCTGTAAAGTCCCGTGGTGGAAGGGCTATTCTAGTTACAGGTCCTACAAATCTGGAGGATCCTATCGATATAGAAACGATACATGTTAACACCGCCTGTGAGATGTATGATGCTGTTATGAAATTGAAAGATAATATTGATATTTTCATCGGTGCAGCAGCTGTTGCCGATTATCGTCCAGAAAGATATGAGGTTAACAAAATAAAAAAGAGTGATGATAATATAGAGTTAAAGTTAATTCGAAACCCTGATATATTGTACGAATTAGGAAAGAATAAAGGTAATATAATTTTAGTTGGCTTTGCTGCCGAAACAGAGAATTTAATAGAAAGTGCCAAAGAAAAAATTAATAAGAAAAATTTAGATTTAATTGTAGCTAATGATGTCTCAATGGAAGGTGCCGGATTTTCAGGGGATACTAATATAGTCAATATAATAGATAAAGATCTGAATATAAAAGAATATCCATTAATGAGTAAGACTGATGTAGCACACATAATACTTGATGAGATAAAAAAATATTTTAATTTATAGCCTTAGCGGCTTTTTTTTATGGGGGTATATATGTTTGCTGATGTTGTTTTAAATGAATTTTCACGAAATATAGATAGAATTCTTACATATCGAGTGCCTGATGACATTAACAATTTAAAAATAGGATCAAGAGTCTTGGTTCCTGTCAACAAAAGTTTCGTTGAAGGGTATGCAATAAATTTATCGGAAAAGATTGAGATACCAATTGAGAAAGTAAAGCCAATAATGCGTGTTTTAGACGATTTTACTGTGTTTGATGAAAAATTATTAAATTTGGCTATTTGGATGAGAGACTATTATAAATGTAATTTATCTGAAAGCTTACAATGTATTATACCGTCAGGAATAAAAAACGGCATAAAGAAAGTAAAAAAGGTAACGCTTAATAAAGGATACCTAGATGATGCTTCAATTACACCAAGGCAATTTGAAATATTAAATTATCTTAAAGACAACGGCACAGTTTTATTATCGGATTTAGTTAAAGATTTAAATATCAGTTATTCAACAGTAAATAGTTTAGCTCGAAAAGGAATTATTTGTGTATATTACGATGAAGTAAATAGACTTAAAATGTCAGACTATAAAAAGACAGATAAACTTATTCCTACAAAAGAACAAGAATTCGTAATTAATGAAGTAAAACATTCAATAGGTAGAAATGTTTTTGAAAAATATCTTTTATTTGGTGTTACCGGCAGTGGTAAAACTGAAGTTTATCTTCAACTCATAGAAAAATGCATTGAGGAAGGAAAAGAATCAATTGTATTAGTACCTGAGATATCTTTAACACCTCAGACAATAGAAAGGTTTATTTCAAGATTCGGCAATTTAGTTGCTGTCTTGCATAGTGGACTATCAGATGGTGAGAGGTTCGATGAATGGCGAAGAATAAAAAACGGTGAAGTTAAGGTTGTCGTCGGTGTAAGAAATGCAATATTTGCTCCATTTTCAAACATAGGATTAATTATTATTGATGAAGAACATGAGAACACCTACAAACAATCTGATTTTAAACCTAAATACAATGTAAAAGAAGTTGCAGAAAAAAGGTGTGAAATAGAAAAAGCAGTTTTACTTCTTGGTTCTGCTACTCCTCAGATAGAGTCGTATTATAAAGCTTTAAGGAACGAATATAAATTATTAAAATTAAAAGAAAGAATAGGACTTGAATTGCCAGAAGTTGATGTTGTAAACATGAGCCGTGAATTAGCCGATGGGAATAATTCAATATTTAGCAGAAAACTGTATAAAGAGATAAGAGAAAACTTGATGAAGGGTGAGCAGACAATATTATTTTTAAACAGAAGAGGTTATTCTTCTTTTGTTATGTGTCGAGATTGCGGCTATGTTCCTGAATGTCCTAATTGCGATATATCACTTACATTTCATGCTAATGAGAGCAAGCTGAGATGTCATTATTGTGGGTACAATATTAATACGGTTTATGTATGTCCTAAATGTGGTAGCAGAAGAGTTAGATATTTAGGTATTGGTACAGAACGCGTAGAAAAGGAAGTAAAAAAATTATTCCCTAGAAGCAGAGTTTTGAGAATGGATATAGATACGACAAAAACAAAAGGGGCCCATGAAAAAATTTTTAATGAGTTTAAAAATGGAAATGCAGATATTTTAATAGGTACTCAAATGATATCAAAAGGTTTTGACATTCCTAATGTAACATTGGTTGGAGTGATCTTAGCTGATGTAACGCTAAATATACCAGATTTTAGATCGGGTGAGAGAACTTTTCAGCTTTTAACTCAGGTAGCAGGAAGAGCTGGTCGGGGAAGTAAACCTGGAAGAGTAATTATTCAGACATATGAAGAGGACAATTACAGTATTATATCAGCTAAAAATCAAGATTATGAGTCATTTTATAAAGAGGAAATTCGCTATAGAGAAATCTACATGTACCCTCCTTTCACACATTTGCTAAATATTGTAGTATCAGGACCTATAAAAAATGATGTGGTAACTTGTGCAGCGTCAGTATATAATTTAATTTATAAAACTATTAACAAAAGTGTAAAAAAGAGCTATAATAAAATATTAGGTCCATCGTCTGCTCCTATAGAAAGAATAAAAAATAACTATAGGTGGCAGATTATTATAAAATCCAGTGAAAGAGGTATTTTGCAGGATGTTTGCGATGTTTTAAATACTCTTAAATTTCATAAAGGCATTAAAATATCATTTGATTTGGACCCGTTAAATTTAATTTAAGGAGGATTTTTATGGCATTAAGGTATATTAGAAAAATAGGAGATCCTATATTATATAAGAAGGCAAAACATGTCGAAAAAATAGATGATCATATATTAATGATTTTAGATGATATGGCAGAAACTATGTACAGTGCGGATGGTGTTGGACTTGCTGCAAACCAAATCGGAATTTTAAGAAGGCTGGTTGTCGTAGATGTAGGCGATGGTCTTATTGAATTGATAAATCCAGAAATAATTCTAGAGGAAGGGGAGCAGATAGGACAAGAAGGTTGTTTAAGCGTACCAAATGTAACTGCAGAAGTTAAAAGACCTAAAAAGATCAAGGTCAAGTATCAAGACAGAAATGGAGATATAAGGGAAATAGAAGGCGAAGATTTTTTAGCGAGGGCATTATCTCATGAAATAGATCATCTAAATGGTGTATTATTTGTCGACAAAGCGATAAGAATTATAAATGAAGATGATGAAGAAAAAACGGAGGCTGAGTGATTTGAACATTGTGTTTATGGGTACACCTGAATTTGCTGTTCCGTCTCTTGAAAAACTGATTGAGTCTGGTCATAATGTGATGTTAGTTATAACTCAACCAGATAAGCCAAAGGGCAGAGGCAAAAAAATATCTTATTCTCCTGTGAAAGAGTGTGCTATAAAAAACAATATAGAAGTATTTCAGCCGCTTAAACTTAAGAATAATAAAGAGATATTTGATAAGTTAAGTCGGTTAAATCCAGATTTGATTGTTGTAGCTGCATATGGTAAGATTCTCCCTGAAGAAATTTTGCAAATACCAAAATATGGTTGTATTAATGTACATGCATCTTTGCTTCCAAAGTACAGAGGCGCGGCACCAATAAATTGGGCGATTATAAATGGCGAAAAGGAAACAGGAATAACAATTATGTATATGGAAAAAGGATTGGATACCGGCGATATTTTATTGCAAATGTCTATACCTATATTGGAAGAAGATAATTCTGAAACGATTCATGACAAATTGGCAGTCTTGGGTGGAAATGCTTTAATTGATGCTATTAATAAAATGGTGGATGGCGCATTAATGCCTGTAAAACAGGATGATAGCAAGGCAACATATGCTCCAATATTGGAAAAATCTATAGGGCTTATAAATTGGCAAAAAGATGCAGTTGAAATAAAAAATCTCGTAAGAGGTTTGAGGCCCTGGCCTGTGGCATATACGTATTATAAAGGCAATATGCTAAAAATATGGGCAGCAGAAGTATATTCTTATGAAGGTAAAGAAAAACCTGGTACTGTAATTTATGCAGGCAATACTTTGGTAGTTAAATGTGGCAAAGATGCATTAAAAATATTAGAAATTCAATCAGAAGGTACAAGAAGGATGACTGTAGAAGAATATTTAAGGGGACATATAATTGGAAAAGGTGAACAATTAGAGGGGATATAATTTTGACAGGTAAAAAACGTATATTTTTAGGCCTTTTAAGTGTATTAATAATTTTATTGACTGCCGGAGTTTTATTCCTATTGTACATTGTAAAAAGTAAAAGCTCTGTAATGTACAATTTATTAATGAACTCTTTAATTTTGCTTTTTTCTATAGTGACTATTTTTTTGATTTTTGGTATTATTGGTTTTATCTATTTAGTTTATAGCAAAAGTAATAACCGTACATTGAATAAGATATTGTTGACTTTAATAGATGTTTCGTATCCAGTATTACAGATATTGGGTGGAATTTTAGGCATCGAAAAAGATAAAATTCAGCAGTCTTTTACTAATATAAATAATTTTTTGGTTAATTCTAGGCATGAGAAATATATGCCTGAGGATCTTTTAATTTTGACGCCACATTGTATACAATTTAGCGAATGCAAGTTTAAAGTGACAAATGATATTGATAATTGCCGAAGGTGTGGAAGGTGTCAAGTTAGTGATTTGATAAAGTTAAAAGAAAAGTATGGTGTGAAAGTTGCAATTGCAACTGGAGGCACATTAGCAAGAAAAGCCGTGAAAGATATAAAACCAAAAGCTATCATTGCCATTGCTTGCGAAAGGGATTTGACAAGTGGAATACTGGATGTGAAAAAAATACCCGTTTATGGTATAATAAATATGAGACCTAATGGTCCATGTTTTAATACAAAAGTAAATATAGATGAGGTTGAAAAAGCGATCATAAATTTCACGAATGGAGGATAATATTATGTTTTGGTTTTATGATCCAACATATATATTGCTTATACCTGCAATTTTGCTTGCAATGTATGCACAATTCAAAGTTCAAAGCACATTTAGTAAATATTCAAGCGTTAGAAATAGATATGGTTATAGAGCCTATGAAGTTGCTAGAAGATTGCTTAATGAAGCAGGTCTTTATGATGTAAGTATTGAAATGATTCCCGGGAGCTTAACTGATCATTATGATCCAAGAAGCAGGGTATTGAGGCTATCTCAGACAGTATATGGCAGTGATTCTATAGCAGCTATAGGTGTAGCGGCACACGAAACAGGGCATGCAATACAACATGCTAACGGATATATTCCTCTCAAATTAAGAAATGCCATTGTTCCAGTCGCTAATATTGGAACAAATATTTCTTGGCCACTTTTGGTGATGGGCTTTATATTTGGACTTACACAGTTAATAGATATAGGTATTATATTGTTTTCAGCAGTAGTTTTATTTCAGATTATAACATTGCCTGTAGAACTCAATGCAAGCAATAGAGCAATAAAGCTTCTTGAGTCTGGTGGACTCTTTATGAGAGATGAACTTTATCCAGCAAGGCAAGTGCTTAATGCAGCTGCTTTAACTTATGTTGCTGCGGCTTTTGCTTCTATTATGAATCTTATCAGGCTGTTAATATTGAGGGATAGGAGAGATTGATTTTCTATCCCTCTTTTATATGTAATTTATTTTTCTGATAAAAAAGATATAGAGGTGCTTTATGAATCAGCGAGAGATTGCTTTTAAAATTTTATACGATGTATTAGCAAAAAAAGGTTATTTAAATATTGTGCTTAATAAATATCTAAATAATAATGAAATAGCAGACGTAGACAGAAGTTTTATTAAAGAAATAGTTTTTGGGACGATAGAAAGAAAGTATACTCTTGATCGCATTATCGATTATTGCTCAACGAAAGATATTGAAAAAATTGACAATAAAGTTCTTATAATACTTGAAATGGGGTTGTTTCAGTTGATGTATATGGATAAGGTACCTGATTATGCAGCAATAAATGAATCAGTAAACCTTACGAAAGAGCATGTAGGAAAGTATGCTTCTAAGTTTGTCAATGCAGTATTGCGAAGTTATTTGCGTAATTCTATGAAGATTAAGTTTCCACAACCTGATGAAAATTTAATTGAATATTTTTCTATTAAATATTCATTTCCTGAATGGATTGTTAAAAGACTGTTAAATAATTACGATAGAGATGCTACAGAGAGTATATTAGAATCGCTAAATGACAAACCAGAAATATCACTTAGACTTAATACTTTGAAAATTGGTAAAGAAGAATTTGAAAAAAAATTAAATGAAAGAGGGCTAAAATATAGAAAGGGATTGTATAATAATGATGCCTACTATATAGACTTAAGGAATATTACCAATGATGAAATGTATAAAGAGGGATTAATACAGGTTCAAGATGAAGGAGCCATGATTATTTCAAAGGTTTTATCTCCAAAGCCTGACGACATGGTGATGGATGTTTGTAGTGCACCTGGAGGGAAAACTACTCATCTGTCTCAATTAATGAATAACAAAGGTAAAATAGTAGCATTTGACATATATGAACATAAGATAGATTTAATAAAAAGAAATTGCAGGAGATTAGGCATAGATAATGTAGATGCATTTGTATTTGATTCAACCAAGGTAAATAGTGAATATATAGATAAAGCTGATAAAGTTCTTGTTGATGTTCCATGCAGCGGAATAGGGATCATAAGAAAAAAACCGGATATAAAATTGAAAAATTATACAAAGAAAGATTTTGAAGAACTAAATAACATACAGTATCGCATACTTTCTTCCAGCTCTAAATATGTAAAAAGAGGTGGGTATATTTTATATAGCACTTGCACAATAGGCAGAGAAGAAAATATGAATATAGTTGATAAGTTTTTAAATGAAAATAAAGAGTTTAAGATTTCTGATATAAGGTCTTTTTTGCCAGAAAAATTAACATCTTATGTAGATGATAGAGGATGTATACAACTGCTACCAAATATAAACAATACAGATGGGTTTTTTATATGCAAAATGCAGAGAAATAACTAATTTTTTATGATATAATATCTGTAAGAAAATTTGGAGGCGTTTTAATTGGTCGATTTAAAAAATATGACTATTGATGAACTAGAAAAATTTTTTATCGATATTGGAGAAACAAAGTACAGAGCAAAGCAAGTTTTTCAATGGATCTATAGAGGAGTCGCAAATTTTGACGAAATGACAGATTTAAAAAAAGAGCTGAGACAAAAATTAAAAAGTATAGCATATATATCTAGCTTAAAAATTGCTCGGAAATTGGTTTCAGATGTAGACGAGACAGCAAAGTATCTTTTTTTACTTAAGGATGAAAATATAGTTGAAGGTGTGGCTATAAAGTATAGTTTTGGCAATACTTCCTGTATATCTACTCAGGTAGGATGCAATATGAAATGCTCATTTTGCGCATCAGGAATTGAAGGAAAAGTTAGAAATTTAAAAGCATCTGAAATGGTAGATGAAGTTCTTATAATGAATAATGATTATGGTAAAATATCAAATATAGTATTGATGGGCAGTGGAGAGCCCTTTGACAATTATGAGGAAGTTATGAAATTTATAAAAATTATCAATAATCCCTTTGGTATGAGCATAGGCATAAGGCATATTACTATTTCTACATGTGGGATTGTTCCGAAAATTTATGATTTTGCAAATGAAGGTTTAGGTGTTAATTTGTCTATATCATTACATGCACCTACGGATGATTTAAGAACACAGTTGATGCCGATAAATAAGATATATCCCATAAAAGATTTGATAAAAGCATGTAAGTATTATATTGATAAGACTCATAGAAGAGTGACTTTTGAATATTCGCTAATAAAAGATGTAAATGATAGCTATGAGATGAGCGTAAAATTATCAAAGCTCTTAAAGGGTCTTCTGTGCCATGTTAATTTGATACCAATTAATTATGTTGATGAAATTGGCTATAAGAAAGCTGACAATGAAAAGATAATAGCTTTCAAAAATACTCTTGAAGAAAATGGCATTACGTGTACGGTTAGGCGTGAGCTTGGCAGTGATATTGACGCTGCTTGTGGGCAATTAAGAAGGAAATATTTAGCTGGAAGGGTGAAATAATACAAATGTTAGTATATGCTTTGACAGATACAGGCAATGTTAGAGAAAATAATGAAGATTCGTATTATATTTCTGATGGTAAGAATCTAAATCTTTTTATAGTTGCCGATGGTATGGGTGGATGCAACGGTGGCGAGGTTGCAAGCAAATATGCGGTAGAGACAGTAACTAAGTATTTTTTTGATAATTATGATAATTGTAATAAAGATGATGAGTCAATAAAAAAATTTATAAAAGATGCAGTAACGACAGCAAATTCTTTTGTTTTTAACAAGTCGTTTTCTAATTTGGATTTGACAGGAATGGGTACAACATTAACTCTTCTTTTAATAGAAAATAAAAACTACTTTATTGGTCATATTGGGGATAGCAGAGCATACCTCATTAGAGATGGCAATCTTATCCAGATTACAGAAGATCACTCATATGTGGAAGAGCTAGTAAAATTAGGTAGAATAACACAGGAAGAAGCAAGAATTCATCCACAAAAAAATATAATAACTAGGGCACTCGGTATTGATGAGGAAATAGAAGTGGATATATTTACTGGTAATGTTTTTAAAAACGATGTTTATTTGCTGTGCACAGACGGATTGACTAACATGCTTACAGATGATTTGATTCTTAAAGAGTTTAAAAACTCTGAAAATATAAACGAAGCATGTGATAATTTAATAAAACTTGCTAAACAAAATGGTGGCTATGATAACATCACAATTGTGGCGGTAAAGGAGGTGTGACAATATGATAGGTAGAATGCTTGGCAACCGATATGAGATATTAGAAAAAATTGGTGAAGGTGGTATGGCAAAGGTTTATAAAGCTAAATGTCATCTTTTAAACAGAATAGTTGCCATAAAGATCTTGCGCTCTGAATTTGTAGCAGATGAAGAATTTGTAAGAAGATTTAAAAGAGAATCACAAGCGGCAGCTAGCCTTTCGCATCCTAATATAGTAAGTATATATGATGTAGGACAAGAAGGAGATATTTATTATATTGTAATGGAGTATGTCAATGGTAAAACATTAAAACAACTAATAAGAGAAGCTAATGGACCTTTGCCTATACCAAAAGCTCTTGACATAACAAGACAAGTTTGTGGAGCATTGGAACATGCTCATAAAAACCATATTGTCCACAGGGATATAAAGCCACAGAATATACTAGTAACAGATGACAATATTGTGAAGGTTACTGATTTTGGAATAGCAAGGGCTGCAAATGGTTCAACAATAACGTACGGTGGTGGTGACGTACTTGGTACAGCCTATTATTTTTCACCTGAACAAGCGAAAGGTGCTATGATAGATGAAAAGACTGATATATATTCACTGGGTATTGTTATGTATGAGATGCTTACAGGGAAGGTTCCTTTCGAAGGTGAAAGCCCAATTTCAGTTGCATTAAAGCATATACAGGAAAATATTGTGCCGCCATCTAAATTAAATCCAAAAGTGCCGTATAACCTCGATAAAATAGTATTAAAGGCGACAGAAAAAGATATAAATTATAGATACAAAAGCGCGTCCGACCTATTAAATGACATTGAGACATATATAAATAATCCTGATAAATTAGTTGTGACAAATGGAAATGATAATAATGTAACGCGGGTCATGAAATCAGAAGAAATAAATGAGAAGCTATCAGGAACGAAGACTCTTAAAAAGAAGAAAAAGAGTGGCAAAATTTTTAGAAATATAGGAATTGCATTGCTGATTCTGGCATTAATGGCATCACTATCATATGGAACGATGTATTTTTTGAATAACATGGCAATAACAAATGAAGTAACAGTGCCTAATATAAAAGGGCAAACACTCGATAAGGCAACAAGCATTTTAGAAAGCAATAATTTAAAATTGAACATAACAGATAGCCAGTACAGCGATGCACCAACTAATACAATTTTATCACAGAATCCGCCAGCTGGCGAAACGGTAAAGAAGGGAAGTACAGTAAATGTAGTGGTTAGTAAAGGCAAACAGACATCAGTCGTGCCAAATGTTATAGGCAGTGAGTACAGGGATGCGCAATTAAAAATTAAAAATAGCGGTTTAAATGCTAACTTGATTTGGGATTATAATGACAGCTATCCAAATGGTTATGTGTATGACCAAAATCCAAGGCAAGGTGTACAAGTTGAAAACAATACTGTTGTTGATATTTACGTAAGCAAAGGTCCAGAAATGGTAACAGTGCCTAACCTCGTAAATATGTCACTTGATGATGCAACAAAAGCATTGGAAAATGTCGGTCTTAAAGTTGGTAATATAACAACCCAGCCTAGCGATAGTGTGCCTGACAACTTTGTAATAGATCAGAGCATTCCTCAAGGCACCAGTATACAAAAAGGCAAATCTATAGATTTAATTGTAAGCCAATCAACTCAGCAACAGCAACAACAGCAGCAATCACAATTACCACCTGGTTACAAAACAAAAGAAATTACAATTGATTTGCCTAACCAAGAAGGACCTATGAAAGTTGATGTTTATGTGATACAAGATGGCAATAAAACATTACAATATTCTAATACTTTTACTTCTGCTGATAGTCCAATAACAGTTCCTGTTAGTGGCAAAGGAAATGTTATTATAGAAGTTGATATAAATGGCAGTATATATAAGACAATGGGGGCGAAATTTTAGTTGAGATTAAGTGGCAGAATTATTAGAGGCATTGGAGGTTTTTATTATGTATATACCGAGCATGGCATTATAGAATGCCGTGCTCGTGGTAAATTCAGAATATCAAACATCGTACCAATAGTAGGGGATAATGTTGATATTGATACAGAAAATTTAAAAGATGGTTTCATAATAAATATACATAACAGAAAAAACGAATTGGTAAGACCGCCAGTATCTAATGTTGACCAAGCAATAATAACTTTTTCTATTGTAAATCCTGCTTTAAATAGATTGCAGCTTGATAAGATGATTATATTAGTAGAATTGAATGGAATACATCCTGTAATATGTATAAATAAGATTGATTTAGTAACGGAAGATGTTTTTACACCACTATATAATTTGTATAAAAATTTAGGCTATGACGTTATTGCCACTTCAAAGTTTGACAATATTGGTATCGATAAATTAAAGGCGATGTTAATTGGAAAAACATCATTTTTTACAGGACCATCTGGTGTAGGGAAATCATCGTTAATTAATTGTATACAAGGAACTAATAAGCAGGAAATTGGAGATTTGAGTGAAAAGTTGTTAAGAGGAAAACATACCACAAGAAATGTCGAGCTTATTCCTTTTGAAAACGGCTATGTATTAGATACGCCTGGTTTTACCTCTTTGAATTTAGACATAGATGAAACTGAACTTAAATATTATTTTAGAGATTTTAGAAATTATGAACTAGATTGCAGGTTTAAGTCGTGTTTGCATATAAATGAACCTGATTGTGGTGTAAAAATTGCCGTAAGTAATGGGTTAATAGATAAAATACGATATTCTAATTATTTAAATTTATATAATGAGTTAAAGTCTAATAAAAGGAGGAGATATTGAGAATGGAAATTTCTCCATCTATATTATCTGCAGACTTTGGAAATTTATTATCTGATATAAAAAAAGCTGAAAAAGAAAAACCTGAATTTTTACATATAGATGTCATGGATGGACATTTTGTTCCAAATATTACAATTGGTCCATTAGTAATAAGGGCTTTGAAAGGTAAGACTAATATTCCTTTTGATGTACATTTAATGATAGAAGATCCTGATAAATACATAAAAGAATTCGCCGAGGCAGGGGCCAAAAATATCACGGTTCATCAGGAAGCATGTTTACATTTAGATAGAACATTACAGTTTATTAAATCTATGGGTATTATGGCTAGTGTTGCATTAAATCCAGCAACACCGTTAGAGACATTGAAATATGTGCTGCCATCGGTTGATATGGTTCTGATAATGACTGTAAATCCTGGGTTTGGGGGACAGGTATTTATAGATGAAATGTATGAAAAAATACGTGAACTAGCATATATTAGAGAAAGTAGAGGTTTGAATTTCAAGATAGAGGTTGACGGTGGGATTAATGTAGACAACATCAATGATGTAGTTTTTGCTGGAGCTGATGTGATAGTGGCAGGATCCTCAATATTTGGTAGTGGCGACCCTGGAGAAAATATAAAAAAACTCAGAGGTGCAGTAAAAAGATGAAAACATGCATTATTTCAAATGGGGAATTTAACGACTCTGATTATATAAGGAAGTTAATTAATAATTGCGATTATGTAATTTGCGC
>Ga0207747_1001222_pt1 | contig 19597 bp, 16 predicted proteins | sample HigsolmetaGSP11D_FD_184839 | JGI IMG/M metagenome (GOLD analysis project Ga0207747, IMG submission 184839) | High solid enriched microbial communities from the Joint BioEnergy Institute, USA - SP1-1-D (SPAdes) | ecosystem: Engineered > Bioreactor > SSF (Solid state fermentation) > Aerobic >...
GTTGAGTCCTCCTTGGGTATCAATTAAGGGTCCATTTTTGCTTCAAAGCTTTGGACACCTCGTATCATACCAAGGAGGCTCTTTTTTGTGCAAACCTCAAATTTCCTTCATTACAGGAATGCTCCTTAAAGCAACTCATTAGGGTATGCAAGTCACGATTAACTGGAAGAAATAAATCCCCGGAAATCGGTCCTGCAATTTAGATGTTGCGTTTAATATCCATTCTTTTTTCGAGCTGTGTTGGTAATGGGATCTTGGGGTCAATGCGTGGATTATTTAAATGAGTATGGATGTACGCATTCCGGAATTCTGTAGGTGTCAAGCCGGTCATTTTTTTAAAACGGCGCATAAAATTTTTTTCGTCTATAAAATAGGAGTGGCTTGCAATTTGGCTGACTGTTAGATTGGTCCGCAATAGTAATACTTTTGCTGTTTCGATTTTTAATTCATTGATAAATTGTAATGTCGTCCGGTGCGTATAGCGTTTAAAAAGGCGCGTTAAATAATCCGGATGAAGTTGAAATGTTCTGGCTACTTCTTCAACCGTCAGGTCTTCTGATAGATTTGCACGTATCCACTCTTTTATTTTATCAACCTTATTACTCCGGAAATGCTGATTTGCAGAGAGCTGCATGAGATAGGTATTGCTTAATTCAATTAAAAATACAGTAACTAAGTAATCGTTTTCTTGCTCACTATATCGATAACTGTTCGCCACATCCAAAACTTGATTAATAAAAATTAAAATTTTTCCAGCTTCATTGACATGAAAAAAATCCGGCAAAATGACTTTGTCGTTGATGGATGAGGCAAAACTTCCGGAAGCGATCGCAGATAAATTTGCAGATAATTCCTGATCTTCAAGAAAGGAATGTTCGTGTTTCGCAAAAAAATGCAGCCAATAGAAATTAACCGGATTCGTCGATAGCCGATAGCCAAACATATTGGTATATGGCGGAATGAACAGTACATCGTTGGCATTCAAGACATATTGGGTTGTACCGACTTGGATATAGAGCGGCCCTTTCGTACAGAAAATAATTTCATAGTCTCCTTGATGGTACATTTGTTTATGCTTCCACGGAATGTCCGAAGAAAATTCCCCGCTTTTATAATACAAAAAAGGATGAAGGAGTTTAAAAGAATAGTTCACAATTACCCCATCTCCCCTCATTTCCAAATTTAGAATGTCGGAAACGGACACCTTTTTTTCAATATAAGGGATTACATCCAGAAATGCAAGGGTTTACAATTCTTTGTGAAAATAATTTTAAATCTTCTGGAGAGGGTGAGATGATCGTGGTCAAAAAATTTCAAAGCTCCGCCGTTCATGAATCACAAATCGATTTGGCGGGAATTCGTGAAGATGCATTGCCGCTTCACAGAAAGGTTACTTATTCTTTCACCGATTTGGCAGGAAATTTGCTTTACTGTATCATGAGCAGCTATATTCTTTATTTTTTTACGGATGTTTATGGCCTGTCTGTCGGGATCGCTGGTACACTGTTGTTGATTGCCAGGTTTTTTGATGCGCTCGATGCGCCAATTTGGGGCATCATTATTGACCATACGCACAGCAAGTACGGGCAAAGCCGCCCGTGGTTCTTATGGATGGCCTTTCCATTCGCAATCTTTGTTTGGCTATTGTTTACAACGCCCCATTTGTCGGAAACCGCAAAAGTGGTATATGCAGGCGTGATGTATATTTTAGCCGGAATTTCTTACACCGGTGTTTCAACGCCAATTACTTCGGTATTGCCAAACTTATCGTCAAACTCTGATGAAAGAACGGTTGCCAATTCATTCCGAATGGTTGGCGGAAACATTGGTAACTTCTTTGCTGTGACTTTTATCCTTCCACTTGCTACTGCTTTAGGTGGAAGCAATACGCGCAGAGGCTGGTCATTAGCGGTTTTGCTCTATGCCGCCATTGCCGTCATCTTATTGCTAATTGCTTTTGCGGATATGCGTGAGAAAAATATTCAACGCACGAAGTCCATTCCGATTAAGCAAAGCTTTAAAGCGGCGAAACGCAATTGGCCTTGGTTTTTAATTGTAACAGCCAACATTATTTTCTGGGTCGGTCTAATGTCCAGAAGTTCAACATTGGCTTATTACTTCCAATACAATATGCACAATGCAGACTACATTTCTTTGTTTAATGGTTTCTCCATCATCCAGGTAGCGGGCATGGCTTCTATTCCAATGATTGTCAAAAAGTTAAGTAAGTGGGGGACAACGGTTTTTGGACTTATTGCTGCAATTCTTGGCCAATTCATGATGGTTATCGCAGGCAATCACCTTATTGCTTTGCTTGCAGGCTGGTGCATAGCATGTATTGGAAGCGGTATCGCATGCTCCATGTTCTTTGCAATGGTCGGTGATACTGTTGATTACGGCGAATGGAAAAACGGGATCCGTGCCAGCGGTTTCTTAACTGCGATCGGCAGCTCGTTCTGCATTAAAATCGGGTCAGGGCTTGGTTCTTTTATACCATCCATTATTATGAAGGCATTCCATTATGTGCCGAATCATGCACAAACGGCGAGCGCACTCGGGGCCATCAAGTTTTCATTTATTTGGCTGCCTATCATCATCTTTGCCATAAATATCATTCCGATGTTTATGTATAAAAAATACGAAGAACACGAACTCGTCGTCATTCGAGATTTAATGGCCAGAAAAACACAGGAGGAGATATGAAAATGAATTTATATCAGGATCGCGCCAATGGCATGTCTCTCAAAAACATTACAGTGACAGATCAATTTTGGAAGCGTTATCGAAATTTGGTCAAAAAACAGATGATTCCTTATCAATGGTCTGTCATGAATGATAACGCAAATATTAAAATTACAAAAGAACGCGAGGATAACCGGATCCCTTCCGAAAAAAGCCATGCGGTCGCAAATTTTCTCATTGCCGCCGGCCGGCAGAAAGGAAACCATTACGGCTACGTCTTTCAAGATACCGATGTATATAAATGGCTGGAAGCTGTTGCATACACATTAAAATATGCGCCGGATGAGGATTTGCAAGAAGTTGCAGACCAATTAATCGATTTGATTGCAGATACACAGGAGACTGACGGATATCTGGTGACTTATTTTATGATTGAAGCGCCAGAGCGGAAATTTAAGCGATTAAAGCAGAGCCATGAACTGTACAGCATGGGCCATTATATTGAAGCCGGCGTGGCCTATTATGAGGTGACAGGGAATACAAAAGCTTTATCTATTGCAAGGCGCATGGCCGACTGCATTGATGAAAATTTCGGGCCTGAAGAGGGAAAAATCCATGGTTATGACGGCCACCCCGAAATTGAACTGGCCTTAGCAAAATTATATGAAGCGACAAACGAAAAACGATATCTCGACTTGGCACAGTACTTTATCATTCAACGCGGCAAGGATCCGCAATTTTTTGACCGCCAAATTGAAGCAGACGGAAAAGACCGTGATATCATTGCGGGGATGGAAGCTTTTCCGCTCAGCTATTATCAAGCAGATAAACCGGTCTTCGATCAAGAAGCGGCTGAAGGCCACGCAGTAAGGGTTGTTTATTTATGCACCGGCATGGCACATGTGGCCCGATTGACACATAACAAGAAAGTGTTGGCTGCCTGCAGGCGTTTATGGGACAATATTGTGAGAAAGAGAATGTATATCACAGGCGGCATTGGCTCAACGCCGATCGGCGAATCATTTACTTATGATTATGATTTACCGAACGATACGATGTATTGTGAAACATGCGCTTCCGTCGCGATGGCATTCTTTGCACGCAGAATGCTGGAAAATGAACCAAAGGGCGAATATGCCGATATTTTAGAAAAAGAATTGTTTAACTCAACCATCAGCGGTGTATCATTGGATGGAGAGCACTTCTTTTATGTAAATCCGCTCGAAGTATCGATAGAAGCAAGCCGTAGAGATCCGGGCAAGAGCCATGTCATGTATGAGCGGCAGAACTGGTTTGGCTGCGCCTGCTGCCCGCCAAATCTTGCCCGTTTAATTGCTTCGATTGATCAATATATCTATACATTGGATGACGAAAAACAAACGATTTATGCGCATCAATTTATTGCCAATCGTGCGCAATTTGACAATGATATTTCCATTGAACAAAGCAGTCATTTCCCGTGGGAGGGCCATATTAAATTTACAATCGAAAATCCGCAACGGAAACATTTCAAATTTGCGGTAAGAATTCCATATTGGTCGGCACATCACTATACCCTCCACCACTCCGGCGGGGAAATCAGCCCGGAATCAAAAAACGGTTTTATTTATTTTGATATTCATCAAGAACAATTTGAGATTGAACTGAATTTGGATATGCGTGTGCATGAAATCCAGGCAAACAATCGGGTAAAGCATGATCTTGATAAAGTTGCCATTCAACGGGGACCCATCGTTTATTGCATGGAAGAAGCCGATAATCCGGCGCCATTGAGTTTATACCGCATCCCAAATAAACCGGAGTTTAAATATACGTATAAGCCGGACTTGCTTGAAGGCGTCGGTACAATCGAAGTAGAAGCAGAAAGACTTGAGGCAGATCCTCTTGACGGGCCGCTCTACCGGGATTACCGGACATATGAATGGAAACCAGCACATATTCACTTTATTCCATATTATGCGTGGATAAATCGGCAACCGGGTGAAATGCAAGTTTGGGTGAGAAAACAGTTATGAAAAGAGGTCGATTCATATGATCGGCCTCTTTTCTAGCTCTTCCGCTATTGTAAAATTTTGATCACGATCTCACAATTGTAAACCCGTTTTATGGATGAGAAGAGGTCGGAAATGGACACTTATTTTACTGTTTCGGATACTTTGACGAACGCACTACAACATGTGATAAAAACCCCCTCTTCATTTTATCAATGAAAAATTCAAAACACGAACTTCTATCAAGAGATTCTTCTATATGCCAAAGAAGGCCAAGGAACGGCCGAAAATTTGGCTGTAATGTTTCTTGTCCAACACGCCGTTTATTGCGATGTTGCCTTTAACTTTCGCATCGAAATGAAAAAAGGCCTGCCTGCACCGAGTTTTTTGATCGCAGCGACGAGATAAATTCCTTGCCAGAACAAGGTGGCCTGGGCCAAGGTTGGTCTCTTTGCCGTTAAAAAGAAATCATTGCAACTTACCACAATTGATTGTAACCTGCCATTACTGTTCTAACTTCCGCCGGCAAAAGATATCGGCCGATACCATTAGTCAAGAATCATCACCAACATCATCCTGTATCCGTTAATCCAAGCGCGTAAACGAGTTAATGGAGTGATTTGCGATATCTTGTGATTTTGAGTATAATTCATTGTGAGTCCTCCTTGGGTATCAATTAAGGGTCCATTTTTGCTTCAAAGCTTTGGACACCTCGTATCATACCAAGGGGGCTCTTTTTTGTGCAAACCTCAAATTTCTTTAATTACAGGAATGCACCTTTAAGAGATAGTTCATTATAATTAACGAGCAATCACTCATTTAAAAATGATTACTCGTTTTTTTCCACACCCACTAAAGTTTTCTGACTTTAAGCAGTATAAAAGCTTATGATTTATAATATGCTTTACGTTTTTCTGTTTCTTCGTATTCAAAAGTAACAGGATTTACACGGACTCCATAAACTTCCTCTGCTTCTGATACTGAAATGTACTCATTTTTCACATCCCGGGCAACTTTCTGTGCTGGACGTTTTAGTGGATTTCCATATCCCCCGCCAGTAGCGGTCATTAATTTTACGACATCATTTTTTTGCAATGGATATCTTGGATAGCAACCAAACGGACCATCGATTTCACCATTTGCCTTTTCAACGTAAAATTGATTAACCGAACCATTTTGCCCCTCGTGGATTCCCCAGGGAGGTGTTATATGTCTGCCGTAAGTTATCGTTGCCGTCTGGCCATCCGTGAGCGCACGGTACGAACGAATGACGCCGCGTCCGCCAATATACTCCCCGGCTCCGCCGCCATCATTGCGAAGACTGTATTCATCAACGAGGACTCCATACCTTGTTTCTGCTACTTCAACAGGTACATTGTATGTTTCGCCGTCCCCCAGACAAAATTGTCCACTCGAACCATCCTCTCCTTTAGCTGCACCCCATCCGCCCACTGAGGGCTCAACAATTAAAAACGGTTCATTTGAATCAGGATGGGTACCGGAAAGGGTAACACTGCAAACAGAGGTTAAATGACCAGCTGACAATCTATCCGGCAAGTGTGGAGCGAGTGCTTTCCATATTAAATCCGCTCCCATGATCATTGACTCAAAATAATTGGAAACCGGAACCGGCCTTTCTGCCGATAATATGGATTTTTTATCTGTGAGAATTTTCAAAGGACGAAATACTCCATCATTTATATCCTGAGATGGGTTTGTAACTGCCAGGAAAATCACTCTGACTGCAGAAGTTAATGCTGTTAATGAACAATTGACCGGACCGGGAACTTGGGGATGGCTGCCCCTAAAATCACAAATAAATTCATTCTCTGTAATGGTGACCTTTACTTTAATTTTAAAGGGGCCATTCCCAATTCCGTCTGTATCAATTAAATCTTCTGCTTCAAAGGTTCCTTTCGGTAATTTGCTTAATTCAAGCCTGGAGAGTTGCTCACCATGATTTAAGTAGTGTTCAATTGAAGCCAGCACAATGTCTTTACTATGCTTCTCACAAAGCTCTCTTACTCGTTTTTCACCAGTTTTTAACGCTGCCACCTGAGCCCACATATCACCCAATGATAATTCAGGAAAACGTACATTTGATTGAATAATGTCTACTATCGCTTGATTGATTTTTCCTTTTTCAAAAAGTTTTACACAAGGAAATTGCAAACCCTCTTGAAAGATTTCTGTTGAATCATTTGTAAATGATCCCGGATCTTTCCCACCCACTTCAGTCCAATGAGCTTTATTTGCTGAAAAAGCAATAATCTCATCCTGATAAAAAATTGGCATGACAAGACCAACATCAGATAAATGAGAACCCCCACCTTTATAAGGGTCATTGATAATAATAATATCGCCGGGATTCAGGTCTTTTTCTCCAAATTTATTTAATGTCTCCTTCACCATAAAAGTTAACATCCCAATAAAACCGGTTGCTCCGTTTCCTTGCGTTAACAGGTTTCCTTTCGAATCAGTTAAACCGCTGGCATAATCAAGCACTTCGTAAATAATTGGGCTCATAGATGTTCTTGCCAGTGCAATAAACATTTCATCTCCAATGGCAAGCAAGGAATCTTTCACAATTTCCAAGGTAAATGGATCAACCTTTTTAGAAGTAGTTATCATTTCACTTCACTCCTATTTCAATAATAAGATTTCCATAGTCATCGACAACTAGCGTTTGGTCTTGATAAACAACTGTTACAGATGCCTTCTCTTCAATAATTGCCGGGCCATTTACCGTCTTTAAAGTTGGAAGCTTTTCACGATCATAAATATTTGTTTGAACCCAACCAGTTTTTTCAAAGTAAACCGGACGGACTTCTTTTAATGCATCCTTCACATCGCCACTCCGGTATCTTTTTTCTAACTTGGGTTTCTTTACTAACCCAAGGGCAGTCAGATGCAAATTCACAATTTCTGTTTCAGAATTTTCCAACTTAAAAGAATAAGCTTTTTCATGTAACTCATGAAAACTTCGAATGATGGATCGTAATATTTCATTGTTCCATTCTCCGCTAGGTACCGGTACTTTTACCGTATGTTCCTGACCTAAGTATCTCATATCTAAATATCTTGAAAACATCACAGAATCTTTCTTTACGCCTTCATGCAGGAACTCATTATAAGCCCTGTTCTCCAGTTGTCCCCATTCCTTATTAATCAATTCAGGATCTAAATCATTCAAGCGCACAATATAAGTTTGAATATAGTCATGTCTTAAATCCGTCATTAACATTCCCCATGCCGAAAATACAGATGAAGCGATCGGAATAATAACTTTGTTCACTCCCAGCTCTCTTGCCAGTGCAGCAGCATGCATGGAACCGCCCCCGCCAAAAGCGATTAAGGAAAAATCTCTTGGGTTATATCCCTTCCGTATAGATATAAGTTTTAAGGCATTCAGCATTTTGGTTTAATTTTTTTAGGGATGCTGGCGCCGAGATTCTCTTTTTTATCTTTTGTTGACATAACATCTCTAATAAAATAATAAAAACCTCACACTTGAAAATGAGGGTTTGCTCGATCATTCAAGATAATTAGGAATTACGCTTGAATGTTAATTCGTTTATTATGTTTATAATGGTAAACTAAACACGAAGTGAGGGGGGGTTAAAGTAGGTTATGAACTGGAAATCAACTGGTAAGCAAAGGGATATCCAAAAAAGTATAGAAAAAAATAGAGGAAAATAATAGTAATGTTGCTACCAGAGAAGTAGTATTTGTTGGTATAGTGATTGTTTTATTTGTAGTTTTCAATGCCCTTTTCAAATCTTTTTAATTTGTAGCAAATAATATTGACTATTAATCATAATTTTCTATCTAAAAATATCTGATATTTTCGATTTTTTGGTGTGCTTTCTTTTTATTTGATTTATATGGAATCTGAGAATGCTGGGGCTGGTCGCCATCCAACCTTTTGAAGAGGCTGTCCCCAAACCCCCTATAAGCAGAAATTTTCCTCTAACGGAGCCTGACAAAGTTTCTCAGAACCATTTCTTCTAGAGAATACTTTCAAAAGGGGAGGACATCTCTTCCCAACTTTTTCTTCCTATCGCTGATTTTTTGCATCTTTCCGCTGATTTATAAGACTAGTCCGCTGATTTCTCCGAGGTTTCCGCTGATTCTTCCTATGTTGGATGGGGAATCATTTTTTGCCCTGAATGAAGAAGGACGGAGTATAAAACATCCTTGATCGTCTTGCTCGCAACCATTGAATGTAAAAATGTCTTTCTTCACACTTTCGGACAAATTTTTTCAAAGAAAACATTCATACCGCTCGCTCCCAACCACTGCATGAAAAATAGGCTGTATATGATGCTTAGTTTTTTCACAGAAAATGGCTTAAAAACTGGCGAAAAACTTGAAACGGTAACCGGTCAGCTTACTCATTTTAGAGAAATCAGTGAAAACGGTAAAAAATCGGCGGACGTTCCTTGAAAATCGGTGAAAGTTTCGAAAAAACCGGCGAAAAAGTAGAGAGGATAGCTGCATCCCCAATAGAAAATATTCATGATTGGCTTACTCCCAACCACTGCATGAAATATGGACCGTATATGACGCTTAGATTCTTTTCAAAGAAAAAAGGCTCCCATCAGCTGGAAGCCTTCCATCATAAATCTATCTCATCCACCTAAGCCCACCACATTTCATCCGGCTGTTCATAGAACATGCATCTTTTCAACAAGGCGATTGCCTTGGCGAGGCCTTCATCAATAGAGGCGAGCATGTCTTCGTGTTCGATGGAGATAATGTAATCGTAGCCGACGGTGCGGAGGGTGCTGATGATGTCTTTCCATGTTTTTTCGTCCTGGCCGTAGCCGACGGTGCGGAAGGTCCAGGAACGGTCGGAAATTTGGCTGTAGTGTTTCGTGTCAAGCACGCCGTTGATGGCAATGTTGGTTTTGTCCAAATAAGTGTCTTTCGCGTGAAAATGGAAAATGGCCTGTTCGCGGCCGAGTTTTTTGATCGCTGCAACCGGATCGATTCCCTGCCAGATCAGATGGCTCGGATCGAAGTTGGCGCCTATCGTTTCTCCGGCCCGGTCCCTTAATTTCAGCAAAGTTTCCGGGTTGTAAACGAGAAAGCCCGGATGCATTTCAAAGGCGATTTTAACACCATGCGCTTTGGCAAAATCCGCCTCTTCCTGCCAGTAAGGGATCGCTACTTCCTCCCACTGCCATTTTAAAACCTCCAAATATTCCGGAGGCCAGGCGCATGTGACCCAGTTCGGATTTTTGGCGCTTTCGCAATCCCCCGGGCAACCGGAAAACACGTTCACCACCGGTACATTCAACCGTTCCGCCAACAAAACGGTATTTCGCCATACGTTGTGGGCCGCCCGCGCCGTTTCTTTATTCGGATGGAGCGGATTTCCGTGGCAGCTTAAACTGCTGATCATGAGCCCCCTTTTCTCAATTGCCGCTTGAAAGGTTTTCAACTTTTCTTCCGAATCCAGCAATTCTTCAGGATTGCAGTGGTGGCTGCCGGGATAGTTTCCGGTTCCGAGTTCCACCGCCTCCACCCCCATTGATGCCAACTTGTCCAGCATGTCTTCAAATGGCAACTGCTGGTATAATGCCGTAAATACGCCGAGTTTCACAATAACACCTCCAACATTTTATGCCAGCACCCCGTTCGCCACTTTTACCCACTTCTGCGCGGCGTGGCTTTCCAAAATGGCGTCCGTGATGCACATCGACAAATGGCCGTCTTCAAATGTTGCAAAAGGCGGCTCGTCTTCACCGATGCGTTTACCATCGCGGATAAAGCTGTAATAGTGCAGCATCATATTTTTCAGGGCGTCCGGCCAGCCTTCATTATGCCCGCCCGGATGATGGATGGATGCTTTTGCCTCCGGGTCAAAAAGGGCCGGGTCTGCCAGCAGGATTTCATTCGGCTTGTCCCGGTATCCGAGCCATAATTTTTCCGGCTCTTCCTGGTTCCAATAAGCCGAGGCTTTGCTGCCGTCAATTTCAAAACTGAGCCGGTTTTTCCGGCCGGCGCTGACTTGCGAAACTGTAAAAACGCCTTTTGAACCGTCATCGAAATGAACTAGGACGGAGGCATAGTCTTCCGTTTGGATCGGCACCGCTTCATACGCATCTGAGGACGGCTGTGCCGAAAAAGTGGCCGTGCTGTTTTTCGGTTTTTTCCGGACAGGGATCACGGTTGCCAAGTCCGCAAAAACTTCGGTAATTTTCTTTCCTGTCACAAACTGGACCGTATCGCACCAGTGGGAACCAATATCGGCAACTGCCCGGGAATTGCCACCGACTGCCTGCGAGAGCCGCCAGTTATAGTCGGTTTCATAGAGCAGCCAGTCCTGCAAATAGCTCCCATGAATGAGATTCACTTTGCCGAGGTCGCCATTCGCTATCTTAACCCGCAAATTTTGGACACTTGCATGCTGGCGGTAGTTAAAATTGACCCCGTGGACGATGCCCTGCATTTTCGCGATCGCCAGCAGTTCTTCCGACTCCTTGCTGTTCATAGCGAGCGGCTTTTCGGATAATACATGTTTCCCGGCCAGCATAATCTCTTTATTGATTTGATAATGCAGGAAGTTTGGCGTGCAGTTGTGGACCACCTGGATATCTGGATCCGAGAGCATCTCCCGGTAGTCCCCGTAAGCTCTCGGGATGTTCAGTTCGTCTGCCTTTTGTTTTGCCACTTCTTTGCTGGTTTCCGCAAGCCCCAACACTTCAACAAAACCAAGCCTCCTTAACGCTTCGATATGGGCCGGGCCGATAAAGCCCGTCCCGATGATTCCCACTTTGATTTTTTCCATCCGGCTTTTCCCCTTTCTAAAAAATCATTCATTGCTTGCTCTTCAAAATATCGTTCTAAGTAATTTTCGAATCCAATTTACAGTTCCATAACGAGGCAGCCAAATATCGTCCTGCATGTCCCCGAATCCAATGAAACAACTTCCAGGATCGATCCATCATATCTTCCTTAGCAGTATTACGCAGTTAATCCAGAATAGCTTCCACATCCATAGCCGCCCTGGTTCTCCAAATATTGCTCCCGAATGTCACCGGCCCTCCAGGATCCTGCCGTCCTGTTGTTCCAAGCACTTTGCCGAGGTTTTCCCGGATGCATTGGATCAGATTCATTTACCAGGTGGATGCCTATACGCTTCCGTCTATTGATCCGCTGATTTCTTCCCAAAAGCAACGGCGAGGATAATGATCAAACCTCTAATCATCATTTGCTGGCTGACGTCAAGACTCATGATGATTAAGCCGTTGTTAATGACGCCGATCATAAGCGATCCGATGACGGTGCCGATGACGGTGCCGACACCACCGGCCAGGGCCGTTCCGCCGAGAATGACGGCGGCAATAACAGACAGTTCGTCGCCGTCGCCAAATGTATAACGACCGGCATGCATGCGCCCGGCATATAAAACGCCGGCAAATCCGGCCATCAAGCCGGTGCCTAAAAAGACAAGCAGTTTGATTTTCCAGGTTTTCACACCGGAAAATTTCGCTGCGCTTTCATTCCCGCCCGTTGCCAACACCTGGCGTCCGAATGCCGTTTTCTTCAGTAAAATATGGCCGATTACCGTAAAGATTAATGTCCAAATCAACAAAATCGGAATCACGCCGATATCCCCGGAACCGAAAATAAAGTTAAAAGTCGGGTCGAGAATCGGCACGGGCGCGGTTTTTGTAGTCCACATCGCGGCCCCTTTGACAATCCCCATCGTGCCGAGCGTCACCAAAAATGACGGGATGGCCGCTTTGGTGATCAACAATCCGTTCGCCAATCCGACGGCTATCCCTGTCCCGACCCCCGCTAGTAGGCCGCTGATTGCCCCAAAACCGGCCTGCAAAGCAAGGGCAGCGGTAAGGGAAGACAGCGCCGCGATGGAGCCCACCGACAAATCGATCTCACCGGTGGAAATGACGAACGTCATCGCAATCCCCATAATCGAAATCATGGCCGTCTGGCGGACAATATTCAGCAGATTTTCTGCCGTCAAAAAACCTTCGCTGTTTAATGCAATGGAAAAGTAAATCAAAACACAGACAAATGCGATATAGACAATATAGCTTCTCCAGTCGATTTTTTTAAACTGCCATTTCACGCCATTTAACTGGCTGTTGATTTCAATATCCTTGGATGGCATGCTGAAGCTCCTCCTCTGCATGAATCTCTTTTCTCCTGTATTCTTTTTTGATCGTTCCCTCGTGCAGCACGAGTACCCGGTCGCTTAACGCCAAAAGCTCCGGCAGTTCCGAGGAAATGACAATGATCCCTTTCCCGCTGTCTGCCAGCTCCCGGATGATTTCCATGATCTCAGTCTTTGCGGCAATATCGACGCCGATCGTTGGTTCATCGAGGATCAGGACATCCGGTTCGTTCGCCAGCCATTTCGCTAGGACAATTTTCTGCTGGTTCCCGCCGGATAACCGTTTCGCCGCTTTATGGATATCATCCGTTTTAATGTTCAGCTTTTTCACGAGCCCGCCGGCTAAATGATTGGCTTTCCGTTCGTCGAGCAAAAATCCCTTTTTCAAATGTTTCACAAACGGCAAGATCAGATTTTCTTTTACGGAGTGGTCGAGTACAAGCCCTTGTATCCTGCGGTCTTCGGGAATGAGAGCAATTCCGGCTTTGATGCTGTCGGCCGGGCTTTTGAACGTGCAGGCTTTCCCTTTGACGATCACCTCTCCGCCATCTTTCGGGTCAATCGCAAAAATCGCCCGGGCGAGTTCCGAGCGCCCGCTGCCCATCAGCCCCGCAATGCCGAGAATTTCGCCGGGGTACAGCTGGAAACTGATATCTTTAACCTTCTCCCCCGCTGATAAATGCCGCACTTCGAGGACAGGAGGAACGTCCGTCGCATACGGCCTTTCTTTCCACTCGAAAGCTTTGTCCATTTTCGAGCCTACCATATGGCGGATGACATCTTCCATACGTAAGCGGCTGCAAGCTTCGGTGAGAACATTTTTCCCGTCCCTTAATACGGTGATCCTGTCGCATACTTGAAAAATCTCATCCATCCGGTGTGAGATGTAGATAATTGTGATGCCTCTCTTTTTTAATTTTTCGATAAAAGAGAATAGAATCTCCGTTTCTTTTTTCGTTAAAGACGATGTTGGCTCATCCATGATCAAAATCTTTGCTTCCTGGGAAAGCGCCTTTGCAATTTCAATCATCTGCCAGTAACCGACACCGAGGGTTCCAACAACGACATGCGGGCTGATGTCCACTTCCAGTTCGTTTAACAACGCTTTTGTTTTTTCGATACAGGCTTTATCTTTCAGCAGGCCGACTTTTGTCCGCGGCTCCCTCGTGAGGAAAATGTTTTGTGCAACTGTCAACGTCGGAATTAAACTGAATTCCTGATAAATCATCGCAATATGGTTCGCTCTCGCGTCTTTAATATCTTTGATTTCAACCGGCTCGCCGTCCAGTAAAATCTCCCCTTCGTCGGCCGTGTACACGCCGGTGAGGATTTTCATGAGGGTGGATTTCCCGGCACCGTTTCCCCCCATCAAGGCATGGACTTCCCCTTTTTGTAAGGAAAAATCGACTGCTTTTAAAACCGGAATGCCATTAAATGATTTGGAAATGCTCTTCATCGACAAAACGGCTTGTTCCAATGCATTTCACCTTCTTTTAAAGAGGCTGCCGGAACCTACAGCCTCCCCTTGATTTATGCCAAAACGGAAACTTCCGGAACTTTCACCCATTCGCCTTTTTCCGCGGAGGCGAGGATGGCATCCGCGATTAGTTCAGTTTTATAGCCGTCGTAAAAATTCGGCAAAGGCTGGGTATCTTCAACAATCGCTTTCATAAAATCGTACGTTTCAATGATTTTCGTTTCGCCGTAGCCAATGCCAAGCGCCGGAATCGGCCATAACCCTTCCCCGTACGGCGTGGCCGGCCCGGTGTACACGGTGCGGAACCCTTTTTCGTCTGCAGGGTCGTCCGAAAAGCAAACCTGCAGTTCATCACGGCGTTCATAATTGAAATAGAGCGAACCCTTTTCTCCATGAATTTCAAAAGTTAAAAAGTTATTTCTCCCCCAAGCATTCCGGGTTGCTTCAATGCTGCCAATGGCACCGCTCTCAAATTTCAACAGTGTCATAAATTCATCGTCGACATCCACGGCTGCTTTTGGCACTGAATCTGAAGCCTTTACGGTTCCGAGCTTATCCGTTCCGCCCGTCTGCACCGGCCTTTCCGAGATCCATGTTTTCGCAACGGCATTGACCTCAGCAATTTCGCCGACAAGATAACGCGCATAGTCGACGACATGCGTCCCGATATCGCCAAGGGCGCCCGATCCGGCCGTTTTCTTTTGGAAACGCCACGACAGCGGGGACTGCGGATCGGCCGACCAGTCCTGCAGGTAGGTACCGCGGAAGTTTAAAATTTTCCCGATTTTCCCTTCATCAATATATTTCTTGGCGAGTGCCACGGCCGGCGTCCTTCTGTAGTTAAAAGCAACCATGTGCTTGACGCCCGCTTTCTCAACTGCATCGAGCATCATTTTCGCCTGCTTTGCACCGAGAGCAAGCGGTTTTTCACAAATCACATGCTTGCCGGCTTTGGCCGCGGCAATCGCAATTTCCGCATGGGTATGGTTCGGCGTGACGATATCAATGACATCAATATCAGGATGATTGACCACTTCTTCCCAGCTGCCGGCGTAATGTTCGAACCCAAAACGGGCAGCTGCTTCTTTGGCCAACTCCTCATTGACATCAGCAACCGTATGGCGGACAGGAATTGCAGGCGCCGGCCAGAAAAACATCGGCATGCTTGCATATGCCAAGGCATGCGCCTTTCCCATAAAACCTCCGCCAATCATTCCAACATTTATATTTTTCATTTCATATTCCTCCTATTTTTGATATAGATTTCCATTTAAAAAGTTTATTTTGCCGCCTGCTGAATTTCTTTCGGTGCGTCAGTATGGTACACAAGCTTCCAAGCTTTCAAGACGTTTTCACGGGTGACGCTTAAGGCCGGGACCGCGACATATGCCGGTGTCTTTCGCCCGAGCAAACTATAACCCGCCAAAATCGCTTCGGAAATGCCCTGGTCATATGGCAGCTGGGCGCCGAGGCCTTTGACAATACCATTCTTCTGAGCCATTTCGAGCGCGACATTCGTCCCTAAATCGCATGTCGTAATGACAAGGTCCTGTTTCCCTGCCGTCCGCGCAGCTGCGAGAGCCCCTTCAGCCGGCACATCCCATACGACAAAAATTCCGTCCAGATTCGGATTTTTCGTTAACATGCCGGATGCCACTTTTTCTCCGTCATTTTGGTCGGAGATCCCGCCGCGGGCAACGATTTTAATGTTTGGATATTTTTCCCTAATCGTTTTTTCAAACGCTTCCGTCCGCTGCCTTGTGACAAAGAAATCCGCGTCATGGTAGACGACGCCGATTTTACCTTTGCCACCCAATTCCTTCGCCATGATATTGGCTGCCGCCACCCCGTTGCCGTAGTTATCGGCGGAAACAACGCTGACATAGTCTTTTCCGGCCTACATGCCATCCGGTGCATTATCCATGAAGACGAGCTTAATTCCGGCTGCTGCAGCTTTTTTGTAAGCATCCGATGTGGAAACGGCATCGACTGGAATACTGACAATGATATCCGGCTTTTTCGCAATCACCGTTTCAATGTCGGATACCTGTTTTTCCGCCTTGAATTGTGCATCGGTCACCGCAATGACTTTGATGCCCATTCGTTTAAATGCCGCTTTCAACCCGGCAATTTGCGCGGTCGACCAGTCATTTCCGGCATAGTGCATGACAATGGCCGCTGTATACCGGCCTTTTTTAAGCTGCGCCAAATCTTTTTCCGTTAACTTTAAAGAACTGGCCGGCACTGCAGTTTCCCCGTGCGGCCCTTTGCTTAAAATCTTGCCGCCTTTTGGAAGGGCCGGGTTAATGGTGAGCGGTCCTGTCTGCGGATCATCCGCCCCCACCTTAGGCGCATTGGCATTTGCCGATTGGGATCCGCTTTTGCCGCATCCCGCCAAGGTGATACTGCTGATGAGCAAAACTACGGAAAAGATTGAAAGAAACTTTTTCATACTATCCCCCATTTCTATAAATCTAATTTTCTCAAATAGTCCCTGCTAATTTTTGCACCTTCAATCGGATCGGCGTATTCATCAAGTTCCACTGTCACCCATCCGCTGTAATCCGCTTCCTTCAAGAGGTTGATAATCTCTGCAAATTTCTGGTGCCCTTTCCCTAAAGGAAGGAATGTGCCGTTTTCGTAATCCTTTAAATGGATGTATCGGATGCGTCCGATATATTTCCTTACGGTTTCAACCGGATCGCCGCCGCCTGCTTCAATATGGGCTGTATCAGGGCATATGTTGATGCTTGTGCAGGACATGAGGCGGTCCAGCTGTTCGGGCGTTTCTACACACGTGCCCATGTGCGGATGGTAGCTCGGGATGAGATGGTTTGACTCCGCGATTTCCGCAATGCGGTCAAGCGCTTTCCCAAGCAATATGTAATCTTCATCCTGAATCCCGTTTGAACGGACAGCCCCGCCTCCGATCACAAGGTGTTCGGCACCCAATCCTGAAGCGAGCTTAGCAACTTTTTCTATTTTTGCGATTTCTTCTTCGAGGATTTCCGGGAAAATAAAGTTCCCTCCCGTATAAACGCCGACAAAGAAGAGGCCGTACTCACGCATCCAAGCAGAGAATTCCTCTTTCCTGTCCACAAACTGCATAAGATTGCCATCGAAAAGCTCAAACCCGCCATAGCCGGCTTTCCTGATCTCTTCCAGGGCCGTTTTCGTGGATCCGTTGGCAAGATAATAAGCATCCTTTACAGACACCACCCCGCCAGGATGCCCAACGACACCGCCCCACGTGTTCGTCTGGTAACCCAGCTTCATTTCATTCTCCTCCTTCTTTTGTTTATATGGTTAAAAGGTGTAAACCTTTGAACCCGGAAATAAGCGCTTTCCAACATTGATTGATAAAAATGAATATTTTGTGATCTCAATGCCTATTATATAACAAATAACTATAATTTCAATATATTTATAGTTATTTATGATAAAAATTTTTAAAATGCTTCTTATTCACGTATCGTTGCTGACGATATAATGAAAACAGGTGATATTTGTGGACATTGGAAAACGCATTAGAAACCTTCGCTTATCAAAAAATATGCGGGTTAAGGAACTGGCTAAAAAAGCTTTTATTTCGCAGCCTTATTTAAGTGATATTGAAAACGGCAGAACTACGCCTTCTTTGGATAAACTATCAACCATTTGTGATGCTTTGGGGATGACATTAGCAGAGTTCTTCGGTTATGAATCGGAGCTGTCTCCAGATTTAATGCGACTATTGGAAAACATGAAAAAGCTAACGGAGGAAGAACGGAACCATCTATCTGATTTTATAGAGGCGATTCTGAAGCGAAATTCGGGGGATCAATAAAGCTTTCATCTTGTCTGTCCATAAAATTCAATGAAGCTTTGGGAACGTAGAATGCCGCCAAGCGGATCGCTTTCATTCTATAACTGCAAAGGGGAAGCTTGATGAATTACGTTCAGGCTTCTCTTTCATTCACTCCTACTTTATCCATCCTTCATAACGCATATCCCATTTTCCTGCAACTATCGAGTAATTACCAAAAAATTTGCTAAAAAAGGGTTCACAAAAAGCAACAACTTTGTTATAATCATATTGAAATCGGTGGCTATATATACGGACAAATTCAGTTTCATTTAATTAGCCCCCCATTTTGCAGCGGTAAATGCCGCTGCTTTTCTTTTCCTTACTGAAAACCATCGAGTAGGAGGAGGTGACTAACCTCCGTCCTCTTACACCACCGTACGCAAGGTTCCGTATACGGCGGTTCCATGAAGTCAGGCGGGTAGTCTCACTGTCTGTTATGCTTTTCTGTCTCTCCTTAAACCACTTTAGTTCTCAGCCCTCTCAATGTCTCCCACAGAATTCACCGTTTCTATCCACTGAGTAAGTCCATCTTTGGATTATCTGCTTCATTGAACAAAGTGAAATTCGAGTTTATTCCACACTCCTTCGTGGTTCAAACCTTCCAAATGAGGAGCTACCTTATTTGTGCGATGACCTCTGATAACTTCTGACTGTTCATCAATCTATCACTAGACTGGTTACCAACTAAATCGGCGTTTCAATCAGACCTCCCCGGGTAAGACTACACTCTTTCCCTCCACCTATCTGCAATCTGCCTCATTTACTCTATATCACCTTTGGCAGTATGGACTTTACTTTGTTTAGCAAGCTCATCCAATGATAACTAGCCTTATATGAGGTTCATGTTCCTCAAGAATCGGAGGTTTGCCGCCCGCTTCCTTCAGATTCCGCATCACTACGGACACCCTTGCGTTAAGCTATTGATACTACTGCCTTCGCGTTTCGGGACTTTCACCCTATAGCGTCCATGCCAGGCGCACAAAAAAATCACGCAGGATAACCCGTGCGTGAAAACGCCGCTGCACGGTATTCATGGGAAAAGGCAAGCCCTAAATCCATTTGATCGATTACCGGACAACGGCAGATAAGTCTATCGATAGACGATTTGCCTGTTTTATTGTAGACTTGGTAACATATTGTACATGCGCTTTTTCCGGAAAAAAGCCACCCAATCTTTCACTCTTTTGAATTCCTTTTCATAGGTTACATAGGAATTTACCTTGGTACCAAACAATTTTTCATGATAATATTTAAAACCCTCACAACCTGAGTGAAACTCAACGATGGCGTATACATTTGTGGTACTATCCTTCACGCCGACGACTAAAAATGGCCAATACCCATCGTAATGGAGATAAGCATGGTCTCCAAAATAACAATCATAAAGCTCCCGACTGTCATAAAACATTTCTTCTTTCAAAATCTCTAATTGATCCATATATCCCCCTCCATTT
>Ga0207747_1001224_pt1 | contig 19588 bp, 32 predicted proteins | sample HigsolmetaGSP11D_FD_184839 | JGI IMG/M metagenome (GOLD analysis project Ga0207747, IMG submission 184839) | High solid enriched microbial communities from the Joint BioEnergy Institute, USA - SP1-1-D (SPAdes) | ecosystem: Engineered > Bioreactor > SSF (Solid state fermentation) > Aerobic >...
ATTGCGTTGTTTCCGCCTTATGCGCAGCAAACTGAGCTTGCATATCCCGTGTTACATCTCCAGCTACGTTAATCTCGCGCTGCGGTGTGTAGCTCGGATCCAAATTGCGGATATCTACCAACTCCGGGTCTTTATCCGGTCCGCCGCCAACGATGATAGTATCAACACGCTGATCGATGTACTCAACTGCTGCCTCGCGATCTGCGATCTCTTGCGCTAAATCGGCTTGCAATTGATCAACGTCCTGCTGTACCTTGTCAAAGCCGTCATTGATCTTTTGCCACTCGTCTTTGATTTTATTGCTCCCGACCAGATTAGCGTAACGGTTTGCCATTGTCTTGTTTCGCCTCCTCTATGACTTTGAGATGTCCGTTGATCGCCTTCGACAGCTCTATAAGGATCTCACGCTCTCGGCCTGGCCACGATTGCAGTACATGAGCGATCACGGCGCACAGCTCGGGCACTGGCTGAGAGATGTCGATCTCGGCGTGCAGCACATGAGATATCTTAGCCACAGTCGATCAGTCCTTTCTAGGTATAATAAAAGACGCCCCGTTAGGAGCGTCTCTGTGTATGGTGGTTATTCGGTTGTCTGAAGCTCTGATAATCTCCGCTCATATTCGGCTATCTGCTGTTCCAATTCAGCAATCTGCTTTTTTAATCCTTCTGGTTCGTAGCCGTTTTGTCTGTCTTGATCTAACGCGAACCGCAGTTTTTCGAGCAAATCATTGCCGCTTGCGATATTACGTTTCAACTCCTCGATCATTTGATGAGTTGTGATCAAATCGTCACCTTCTTTTGACGCTTCCGGCGTCCGTATTATCACTTCACCATCCCAATCAACTTCCTTACCGAGAGCCTCTGCAAATGCACGAACTGGCGCATACGTAACTCCTTCGAAGCCTATAGCCTTAACATCTAGATATTCACCGTCTAGCTTGATAGGGACTTCCACTTCCACTGTTTTTCCTACCATAGTAAAGCTGTCTGCCAAAGCACTAATCGGGAGAGCGATGCAAAGACCCGAAATCAGACCAAGAAAGAACTTTTTCATACGACCCACCTCAAACATCAAATTTTCAGATATTATACCATATTTGCACATTTTTATTAAGGTGGGATTACATCAAACTGTAGATGGCATTCCAGATATCATTTAGCTCTTGCTGAAGTGTTCTCATAGAACCGTCGATTTTAATGCTTGACCAACTAGTAAATCTCACGTCTCCGCTCCAAAACTTCACATAAGTTCCGCTAAGCCCCAGCGGTCTATTTAGTGCAAACACATAAAAATCAGTCGGTGCAGCGTATAATATGCCGGCGTTTATACCGTTTTGAATAAACTGAATAGCAGGGGTGTTAGAATAGTTAGTGATGATTCTAACATATTCTTGGGAGTTAGTATAAGCGGTGAGTATGTTGGAATTTGAGCTTAACTCTATCCTAGGATACACTCCTGGACCTGCCGTCATGATAGTACTACCTAGGATGAGCGTTCCAAGCATCTGGCCGCCGTTAATCGTCGATCCGCTAATGCTGCCGCCGTTAATCGTCGAGGCATTAATTGTCCCCGCCTGGACGATTCCAGAAAATATCCCATCTGCACCCTCGAGCGTGCCGGTAAACTTAAAACGCTTGTTAGGGATATCGAACCACAACGCCCTCTCACCGTTAGCATAAAAGCTCAGCTCATCCGCATTAAACACAGCCTTGGCAAAGCCATCCTCGCGTTGTACTACGATACCCTCGGTGCGGCTATGAGTGACGCCGTAGTAAGGCTTACCGTAGCGGACAGCGTTTTGATTGAGCCGCTTAACAGCAGCGGTAAGCGAGCCGTCAATTCCGAATTCGCTCTCCTGCTCGCTGACAGACGGAGCGGACAACGACATGTTTAATCCACCCTTGAAGCTAAACGTCTGCCTCAGGATCAATGTGTGATACGTCTCTGTACCGTCCCAGGTAATGTCAGCATCCTCCCATGCGAGATCCGCATCCTCCCATGGAAAAGACTCGGACTTAGCAAAGGTGATCCTGTCGCCATGCTCTAAGTGTGGATAGCCGCGGCAATCCATCTCGATAGGCACGTATGCAAACCCGCTTATTTGCTGCAAGAGTGCATCTGTCATATCCTGCGTCATAAGCGGATTAGTCATGTACAGCGTGTGGTTTTCATCACCATCGCCGGCTTCATACGCCAGTTGCTCATCCTCGTCATAGATAACAACCAAGCGTGTGTATTTTTTAGGCGGATTAAGCTGACGCACACGCATGTAATCCGATTCGTCAAGCTCATATACAGGCGTTTCGTTTGCCGCGTATTTGCGCCAACTAACAGCGCCTGTGCGACTCATTTTGACGCTAGCACCGTGCACTCCCGCGATGTAACTCATCACTTGACGGCATGTAAAGCCAGTAGGCGCGGCGTTAAGTACATGCGGATCTATTTGTACAGACGAGTCGTAGATAAGTCCTGACTGTGCACAAACCTCGTCCCACACCTGCTGCATAGTGGCGGGATAGTCGAGTCCCGACACGTATTGGATGTCGGCATATACCAAACCGTCATAGCAGTCCAAGACCAGGATGTCATGCACGCGCTCACGGTTGTTGATATAAAATACGCCGAGCGGGATCCATTCTGTTGTTCCACCCTCCCATGCAAGGTTTGCATCATCCCATGCAATGTCTGCCGAGTCCCAGGTTAAAGAGTCGGCAAGGAGACCGATGTATGGGACAACTTGCGCATTGTTAGGGATATCATCATAAACCCGCCTTAGCGTAAGCGTTAATTTAGAAAAAACTGCTGTGCCAATTGCAAATTCGTCTGATGGCGCTACGTCGTTTTGTATGTCAAAGTCCACGATCGAGTCCATGCCGTATTCCACGCCGTCTATTTCTACTTTGGCGACCCACTCTTGCCCTCTTTGGTTTAAAAACAGCTCTGTCTCTTTTGATATAGGTATCATAGCATCATCGCTCCGTCAGCGTGATCTGCAACCCCTCCCACATAATCATGCCATTCCTCTCAAAAGGGATAGCAGCAGGACGGTTGCCCACATAAAACCGTTTGGTGACAACCGCCCCCTCCATGGGATCGGGATAGGTAAAATCAAAAAAGACGTCCTGCATAGCTTTAAGGACGCCTGATATTTGATCATTTGTGAGTGGCGGAAATGTCATTTCGATTTGTCGTTTAACAGCCACCCTAGCGCGGTTTAGTGTGCCATCAGACGTGCGTGTTGTCGCGTCTGCGTCGTCCAGGTCCATGATGGTGACGGTAAACCCGCCAGGAGCGGGATAAGCGGCGATCTCTTGACCGTTTATATACAATTTCATACAATCACCTCACACGCGGAATGGTAACTGCCCCGTGCGTCTTTGCTCATCGCGGATTACATCTATAGCCGCACGACCAATCTCACTCCGAGAGATTACGGCTTGGATGTATTTGAGATCCCTTATTGCTTGCTCGACACGACCAAGAGCGGCAAGTACATCGCGGTTTCCGCCGCTGGTCATGATCGCTTCTAATTTTGACAACGGCGCGATAACCTCAGGGTCCGTCCTTGCGCCAGGGTTGTCACCAACCATCGCCAATGTTGGACCAAAGGCAAGACCGCCCCTTGCTAACCGCGGGATCTCAGGGATGTTAATACCAAAACTTCCGACGCCAGTCAGATCCTCAACCCAGCCGGGTAAGTCGACCTTGACCTTGTTAAGTTGACGGATAAGCCAATTCATGGCGTCAATGATGATATTGATTGCGCCCTTAAAAAGAGCCACAATTCCATCCCAAATACCACCAAAGAAGTCCTTGATGCCGTTCCATGCTTTTCCCCAATCACCTGTAAAAACCCCAGTGATAAAGTTCATTAATCCAATAAAAGCTTTTTTGACACCATCGATGATTCCGCCGATAGCCTTGAATACATTGTCCAAGACCATCTTGAACGTACCGCCGATGAACTCAGCTAATGGTTTCAGGACATTCTGCCAGAGTACTTTGAAGATGTTGACAAGTTCCGTCAGCACGCCTTTAATCAGATCGCCTAAGAACTTCGCGAACGGCTTCAACACTTTTTCCCAGAGGAATGTCAGCACTGCTGACACAGCTTCGATTGCAGGACCTAGCATCTCGCTCAACGCCTTACCGAGCGGGACGAGAACATTCTCCCAGAAGGATTTCGCAACATCGGCCACGAATTGGAAAGCGACGCCCAAAACATCGATCAGCACTTCTCCCACCGGCACAAAGACGTTTTTCCACAGCCATACAAAAAACTCGCCCACAGGTTTAAGGATGTTGTCGTAAATCCATCGCAAGGCCACGGATAAAACATCCCACGCTTGCACAAACGCCGCCGCGATCCACTCGCCGAAGGGCACAAGGACATTTTGCCATAGCCATGTCGCTGCCTCGCCGATCTTGCGAAATATACCATCGACAAAACCTCTAAACGCCTCGTTGGTCTCGTAAAAATAGACAATCGCGGCAACCGCAGCGCCAATCGCGGCTACAACCAATCCGATCGGTCCCAGTGCTGCGGTCCAAGAGGTGGTAAGTGCTGTGCGCAGTACGTTTAATGCACTAACAATCCCGCTAATAATCGATGTCCAATTTGTTGCAACAAAGTAAGTGACAAATGCGGCGCCAATACCTGCAAGAGCCGCTTTTATAGCCGCAGAATTGTTTTGGATAAAATCCCTTAGTTGACCAAAGGCGCTCTTAACCTTTGCAGCCATCTCAGCGGCTTTTGATGACACATCGTCCATGGCTCCGGTTATCGTGTCCAGCGCCCCTGTATCCACATCACTTTCAGCCGGCACAAGCCCACCAATAGCTCCTGCGCCAACCGCCGATGGCGTCGTGCCCCCGACAAGGTTAAGCTCGTCAAAACCCGCCACAGCACCCTTGGCTTTCTTGCCTGCTTCTTCATACGCTTCCCCTAAATCAGTAACGGCGGATGCTTGGTTTTCCGCCGCTTGTGTTTGTTTAGCGGTGTTATAACCAAATAAGGCTTGCATAAATGCGGCAATATAGTTGACTACATTTGCAAGAGCAGTAGCCATACGAGTGAGGGCTGGCAGCACGCTGTTGTAAATCGGCAAAAACGCTTGCCCAAGTGCAAGTTGTACGTTTTTAAGTTGGGCCACAAACGCGGATTGACGTGTTGCAGTGTTTTGCACAAGCTCAAGACCGTACTTAGTCGCCGTTTGCTCTAGGATTGCAAAGTAACGGATGGTTTGCTGTGTGTTAAAATCGAGTTGTGCCCAGCTGCGATTGCCGGCAAACTGCTTAAATGCATTGGTTGCTTCGAGCAGAGAGATATTAACGTTGACGCCAAGATCCTCTATCGCTTCGGTGGAGCCTAGCATACCGGATCTGATCCGGTCCATGACATCCTCCATGGTGCGCCCCGTGCTGGAGGAGATGACAGCCGCAGCCTGTAGCAGATCCTGCGTGTAACGCGCAGTCTCGTCTGCACCCGATGCAAAACCGCTGATAAGGTTGGCAAATATCGCGCCATATCGCGTCGCCTCAGACCGTGCCATGCCCCATAGATGCGCCTGCTCACTTACCCATCTGTTAAACGATGCGGCGCTACTGCCCATCAAGCGATCAATCTGTTGCAACGCCGCCTCAAAATGGATGGCTTCTCTTGTTGCAGCGCGAATACCAAGTGTGGCTCCGGTTGCGGCTAGTATCGTGGTGATTGATCGCATCGTCTTATTGACGCCATTCTTAAATTTTTCTAAATCTTTTTGCGCCTGCATCATGCTCCTGCGCATCTGACTAAAGTCAGCGCCGGCACGCACCATCAATGTTCTTGATACAACCACATTCTCACCTCACTCTCCGGCTAATAAAAAGGAGAACGGATCAATTCCGCTCCCTTACCTCTGTTTTCCCGCCCATCTGTGCGTTGATCGCTTTGATTTGCGCAAGTAATTGCTCATCTGACATAGGTTCCGGCTTTTTGATTTTGTTTAGTATCCCTTTAAGATCGGGCATGCGCTTAACCCGCTGCCAATAAGCCGTCAGATAAGCTAGTATCAATCCTTCTTCGCCGTCTTGTTGCAATCTTCGGTTATATTCTTGTATGTGCAGATTAAGCTCATGCGGCGTCATCTCGTTGTACTGCTCAATGGATAAACCTATGCGGATTGCCGCTCTTAGGCTTTGCTCCCAGTCCCATTCTTCTGCTTCCCCGCGTTTCCCTCCGCATCACCAACGCTCCCAAATGCAACGGCAAACGCCTCTTGCATCTTATCGATGATGTACTGATAGGTTGGAGCCTGGTCAAGCAGATCCTCCATGTCCTCCAGTTTTAAGTCCTCGCCGTTTTTTCTTGCATCGCTCAATAGACCGCAATAGACGATCTTTTCGATTTCTTCAACAGCAAATTCACCCTCTTGATTCGCCGTCATATCCACTCCTAACGCAGCCATTGTCTTGAGTGCTTTATGTCCAAAGCGCAGTTCGCGCGGTCTGTCTAACTCGATAATTACTACATCGTTGTTTTTGCTCATGTGTTGTCCCTCCAGGTTAAAGTGTTCCTGGGGCGGTTAAGCCCCAGGTTGTGCATTACGGATTAGGTAATTCAAGGGTCGGCTTGCCAGATACTTTGATTGTGATTTCAAAGCCAACAGCTTCCTCTAATTCAGCAGTTGTTTGAAACGCTGTAACAACGCCTTTAAACTTCCAACTCGCACCCATGGATGCGGGAAATTGAATCTCGAAGTCTTCAACAGTGCTTGCCTCAAGCGCTGCATAAACGGCAGCTTGACCAGGGTCGGACGGTTTAAAGTAACCCGATGCGGTTACCTCGCCGCCATCCTTAAAGCCGCCGATAAACTCGCGATATTCCCCTTCGCTTTCCAAGGTTGTTACATCAATGGTCTCTTGTGTCATGGACGGGGACGAGATCGACGTAAGCAATCCCACAGGTACTCCAGGATCACCAATGAGTAACTTAGTGCCTAATGCTCTTTGTGGCACGGGTCATCAATCCTCCTTGTAAAATACTGAAAACTCAATTGGACAGCGGTATAATGCTGCCTGAGCTTCATATAATTCGACTGGCATCTCGTATGTCAAGTCGTCGATATAAGGACCTGCCGAGCCAATTTGGCGGCCAGGGAAAGACAATAAAATAGCGATCACCTTTTTCGCGATCGCCTTCATTTCGCTATATTTCTCCGCAATGACATTGATTTCGCCGCGGACTTCTTTGCTTGAGAGGTATCCCTCTGTTATCGCCTTGTCCCGCAAACCTTCACTCGATGAATAGATGATATAAGGGACTCCGTTGTGTTTGGTCGCCTCCGGAGCATCGAGTGGATAAACCCTGTTGTGGACCTCCGGTATGGCGATTAGTTCTTGCCGCAAAGCAGGTTCAAAATCCAACTCGATCACCCCTTTAACGCCTTGTCTACTTCTTTCATCGCCACTTCCAGCACACTGCGTCTGATTTTCTCCTCGTTGTCATCGATTGCACGCCGCATAAAGCGGTATCCGGGAATGTACTTGCCATCTACTGTCATAAAGCCGTACTCCTGCGACGTTGGATAGTAGTAGCGTTTTCCGTCTTTCGTCTCTTTGACAAAAATGTGATTTTTAGCGGGATCCATCATTACGTTGTAAACCGCCCTGCCAGGCACTCGTCGTCTAAACTTACCGCGCCTTAGGACGATTCCTCGTTTGAGTTCTCCGGTGTCCTCCGGTGCATTGGCCCTTGCATCCTTATACGCAATGCGTGCGCCTGCTCTAGCAGACTTACTCGCAACAGACGTCGGCACTTTACCGAGCTTTTTAAAAGAGCGCTCCAGCTCTTTCATGCCCTTGATTTCCCACTTACGAGCCATCATTGCCGCTCCTTGCACATGAGCTGTAGCTCTTTTTTACCGAACTCCGGGTGGATGATATGAAGAATCTCAAACTCTGTTTCTCCGTGTCGGACTCGCATGGTGCGATCGATGTCCTCTCGGTACCGGATCCGGATCCGCGTTGTGACCTCCGCATGCTCACTCATGGCAGAAAAGTATTCTCGCCCCCGGAGCGGCTCAATCCCAGCCCATACCGTAGCAACAGGCTGCCACTCATTAAGTGGTTGCCCATATTCATCAACATCATCTGGGCTAGGAGGTCGGATGATCGTCACACGCTTGTTTAGGCGGTTGATAAGTAACTTAGACATACTCATCACCGCCGTAAGCGTATTGCAACTGCGTCATGATTGATTGGATTGTAAATCGCACTTTATCCGACGGTTGCTGACCGATCAGATCGCGGTTTTCGTACCAGTCTGCGCACAATACTAGACAAAAGAGCTTAGCAAGCTGATTTGTTTCGTCGAATTCCACCTCGGTTGCGTTGTGGAGATATGTCTCCGCGGCCCCGATCAGCATTTGGATTAGACCATCCTCTTCATTACCATCCACCCGGAGCCACGTTTTAGCTTCGTCAATCGTTAGGATCGCCATCTACATCAGCGCCTTTCTTGCGCTTCTTCGGCTTTGCTGGCTCCGCTAAAAACCCCTCTTTGACTAGGTAGGCAACACGCTCTTTGTCATCTTCAGGGTAGTCATCTCCGACGTTGTATAGCTTAAAGTCGTGGTATCTTTCGCGAAATTTCCTTATTACCTTCGCCAAAAGATCACCTCCATAAAAGAAGTTGGGCGGGACGCGCCCGCCTCATCATTACGGAGTCGGTGTCAGTTCGATTTCGCCGTACACCGCAGCCGCGCCATCCCATTGCACATAGTCGTCACGCATGATTGTACGCAGCTCCGTGGTGTCTCGTCTCCAAGCGTCTCCGCCTTCTCGCGTGGAAGCAAGCTCGAAGAATTCGCGGTTGAAGATAACCATGAATTGCTTGAGATTACCGATGATAAATGGAGCCTTGTCATCAACAGTTGTAAGCAAACGGTTTGGAGCAACCGCGATCCGGCGACCCTTAAACAGCTTGCGTCCAGGCTGTGTGATATCCTCCTGCAGGATCGGTCTGCCCATGCCGTCTACTTGGTTGTCGAGCCAGTTAAAGCCGTCTTGGTTGGTCAAGATCACAGACGACAGGCTGATTGCCGGATCAAGATCCACGTTAAGCACAGTGTTGATGTCTTTAACATCAGCCAGTGCCTTAGGTGTAAGTTGCTTAAGTGTGTTGATGATATGATAGTTGCGAGTATATGCCGCTTTGCGAGCAATCCAGGTACGGATGTAGTTGAGCAGGTTAGCATCGTTGTCTTTGAGCAACTCATTTGTGATCGGCAGGTAACCCGCGCGCTTTTTAACCTCGTACTTGATGGTCGTAAATTTTGGGTTGTCCGTCAATTGGATCTCGTCGTACTCATCCACATCAGCAAACGGCGTCATGTCTGCGTCTGCTTCGAGCACGCGAGAGCCGGAGAGTGTCGTTACGTTCTCGACTGTCACAAGGTCAGACAGATCGCCAAACTCACGCATCAGTTGATTGATTTGCGTCTGGATGTCTTGCGGCACGAGCATTCCGGAGTCTCCGTCAGGGATGCCCGCAGCACCGCCTTCGTGCATCACGGCGCGGCGCTCGTACTCCTCAATGATCGAGCGCTGTTCGGATGTGATCGGCTTGCGACGGATACCACGCAAGAAAATTTGACGGTATTCAGAAGTCAACTGTTGCATGTCTTTTTCCTCTACCGTCCCATCTTCCCGAAGCTCTGTGCCGCCCATGCCGCGGGCTTCCGCTTCTTCCAGTTCGCGCTGCAGATCAACCTTGGCTTGCAGTGCGCGGACTTCTTCCATCTTCTCCTTCGCTTCTGTTACCTTGTCCTCAGCTAGTAGACTGCGGACTTCTTGCTTCATTGTTTCCAGCTTAGCAAGTAAAGCTCTCAAATCCTTTGTCACTTTCGCTTCACCTCGTAAATGGATTTTTGGTCAAACAAAAAGCTCAACCATAAAGGTCGAGCTCAAGGGATAACTTTTCCTTCTCGTATTGTTCTGCTGCACGCTGTTCTGACGCCTTGTATTCGTCCAAGCCGCGTGCGCTCACCTCGTTTTCCGGATATGCCGGGAATGCGACCGGACTGATCTCATAAAGCTCGGCGTTAAGGATCGTCCGCTTATAGATCTTCTTGTCGCCTCGCTTCTCTTTAGACCATTTATCCTTGGTGACTCTCATCCCAAAAGATACACCATCTACATCACCACGCTGGATTAACTCCCAAGCATCATTGCCAACGCTAGTGTTTGGGATGTCGAGTTCAAACCGGAGTTCTTTTTCTCCGTCATAGATCCTGAGCGTGCCGGACTTGGTGTTTCCCAGCACCTGTGATGTGTCATGGCTCCACAATCCGACAACATTTCGGGTTTTCAATGATTCAGAAAAGGCACCGGGAGCGATTTGCTCTATCCACGTATCACCGTACCAGTCTACAAAGTCTGCTGAGTCAGTCTCGTACTTAATCGCCCCGGTGATGGTACGCTTGCCGTCTTCATCTTCAGCCGCTCTGATCTCAATCGTTGTCGGCATCGCTCGGATCTCCTTCTCCGTCATCTTCCTCTCCTTGTCCAGCTCCATCACCTCCTTTCAAGCGATATGCAGCCCCAACTTCGGTTAATGGCACCATGTTGCCGTTGACGATGAGTTGATTGCCGCCCTCTTTCGGCTCTCTTTCCTCAAGTTCCCTGACCTCATTCGGGGTGAGGAAACCGGACTGAATAGCGAGCCTATATGCGTCGTATCGAGATTTAATATCTGCTCGCAGGATTGCGTCTGCATTAAAGCGAACAAAAAAGCCGTTCTCGATCTCTTCATCGAGAAACAGCTTATAAGTGAGCTCCTGCTCGTATCCGGTTAGGATCGGCTGGAGAGTGTCAGTGTAAAACTCCTTCTGCTGCTCGGTCGTGTTGTTGTAAGTAGCTCGACTCAAATCGTTTAGCTGGTGCATCTTAATCCCAAACGCAGCGGCAATCTGACGGATTGTAAGCTGGGTGTTTTCGAGGAATTGAGCGTCTTGCAAAGTAAGTGCAATCGGCTCGAATTTGTATCCAATCGGCATAAGAGCGATGCGGTGAGCGTTGTTCAAGCCGCTTGACATCTCTTCAAATTTCTCCCGAAACTCACGCTTAGCTTTCTCGTTCAGGTCCCCTACGTATTGCACCAAGCCTTTTACTTGTAGACCCTGCTTAAAAAACTTGTTCACAAACTCATTGGCTTGTCCTTGGTTTTCGATGGACGCTCGAAGTTGATCGATAGGCGAGAGTCCAACGATTCCGTTTAGCGTCAGCCCGCCGCGAAAATGTAGCATTTCATCCGCCGAAACCTTTCTCTGCTCGTATCCGAGGTCAACCACGTACCACAATTTTGAGCGAGACTGCATGATCTGTGACATGCCGGTGTCGTCATCAACGTAGATCGTTACCTTTGACGCGTCTATCGGCCATAGTGCAACAGGTTTGCCTGTTCGACGGTCAAACTCGATGTTAACAAAAGCGTTACCGTAGAGGCAGTTCTGCGTCTCCGTCACTTTCCAAAAGTCGTAGGCGCTCATAAACGGGTTTGGTCTAAGGCGGAGTAACTGAGCGACATTGTGCTTACTTTGTTTGCGTACACCAAAGTCGTCCTCTTGATACACTTTCAAGGGCAGCTTAGCCACCGACTCCGAGCGGATCCGGATGCAGGCGTAAACTGTATCCACTTTAAGCGCGCCTTTACCTTTGACATTGATTCCGTCCAGATCGATTCCGAGGATTTCGGCCAGTCTGCGATCGTCCTTGTTAAGTTCCAGCGTTTCGCGCTTTTCATCGATCCCGAGCCAGCGCCGAGCATAGTCTTTGATTCCCAATTTCTCACCTCCTGTAACCATACCTGCGAGGTCCGTATCTAATCCGGCCGGGTATACACTGCCGGTTGTACTCCGGTACGATATTTTTGATCAGACGGCGTTCTTCTTGTTTTGCGATTTCACCACTCTCTACTTGGTGAAAAACATAACTGTCAAATATTTTTCCATTGGTTCTGTGAGAGTAAAGCCTTTGTTTAAGGTTGTACTCATCCTTCGTTCTTCCGATGTAGACAACTTCGTCATCCCTTACCAAGGCATACACCAAAGCCATGCGCATCACCCCCACAGCTTATCCAAGAAGTCCTTATCTGCAAACTCACTTACATCCGGTTGCGCCTCGTTGACCATCGCTCGTACAAGTGCGTTGATCACTGCCGCAGCCAGGTCGATACGCTGGCTGTCGTCTTTGTGCTTTTTGCTCAGTTTGATATTTCCGTTGCTGTCCACCACTTCGACCGCATTTGACAAACACCACGTTAAAAGCGGGCTGCCATCGTGGACAACACGCCCTTGTAATACGAGTTCCCGGAAGTATTTCGTCGGCTCGGAAAGCGTCTGCACCCCTTGCCGGATTTCCACCACCGTCTTGCCGGCCGCTTCCCGTTCCTGCATGAAGTGCCACGCCTGGTGTCCGTCGTAGCACTCTTCCAGGATCGTCACGCCGTTGTCAAACTCGAATTCGTCCAGGTGATTGGCGATATAGCGGTAGTCTGTGGTGGCACCTGGCGTGAGCGTGCACCAACCTTCTCTCGCCCAGTGCTTGTACGGCACCCGGTCGGTGTGTTCGTGTTTCGTGGCCGTCTCCTCCGGCATGAATCCGTGAGCCGTGACAGCCAAGCGGCCATCCGGGAGCCAGAAGACATGCGCATCGGCCGTCAAGTCGATCCGCTTCGACATGTCAACTCCAGCCCAACCTTCGAGACCACGGATGAGCTCCAGAAACTCCTTACGCGGCACGGCCAGAGCTTTCCACTTGTCCATAACGCCAGCCATGTACTTCTCTTCGCTGTCCGCTTGCCAAAGGTTAACGCGCTTCGTCAACCACTCGCGGATCTTGGCCGGATCGCCTGAGTTAAACGCCTCGTCGTGCTCTGTGCGGATCTGCTTAAGCAGCTCCTGGCTGTATTCGTTATCCTCCTGCAGGATCGGGTTAGCCTTGACCCACTTGGATTCATCGTGCGGATCGTCCTCCTTGTCGAGCGTCCGGATCATCGCAAAATAGGTCTCGATCATCGGGATCTCGCCGCGCAGCATCTTCTCCAGCATGTCGCGTTCTTTTTTGCACGGATTATTCTCGGCGTTCTTGCCAGCGGTCGTAATGATCATCATTAGTGATTGCAGCCGTTTACCAAAACCGGAGTAAAGGACATCCACGATCTCGCTTGTTGGGTGTGCGTGATACTCGTCTATGATCACGATACACGGGGCGCCAGAATCCTTGTTCTTTGTGTCCTTGCTCAGTGGCCTGAGCCACCCGCCGCGTGTTGCATGCTCGATATAGGTCCGCTTGATTCGCAAACGCTTGGCGATGTCCGGGCTGCCCTCGCCCATTTTCTGCGCATCGCCCCATACCCGCTTGGCCTGCTGCTTGTCCACCGCTGCGCACTCGACTTCTGGCATGTCCTCGTATCGCTTTAGACTCGGATCATACGGCGGATAGATGCAATCACCACACATACCATATAGAGCCACGCCAGACATCTCGGTCGATTTGACGTTACCGCGAGCTCGCTCATTGTATGCGCGGCTAAACCGGCGCTTCCCACTGTCCTTGTGTACCCATCCGAACACACAACCCAAGTCGAACTTCTGAAATGGCAGCAGTTGAATATATTGGCCACTGAACGGACCGCGAACGTGCCGGCAACACCGCTCAAACCAATCGAAAATCCGGTCAGCTCGTGTCTCGTCGAACACATACGGAAAATCCTCAGTCCCTTGCCGCTGCAGATCCTTCAGATGTCGCTCGCACGCCAGCCACTCAAGCTCATTTGACGGTCGGAGACCGGCGACAACTTCTACCGCATATCGGTGCGTTGGGTGCAGCTCGCTCAGGTCTTTAGGCAGATTAGTCAAAGAGGTCCGCATTCGGATCCGTCTCCTCCTGAGCGATCTTACGAGCCAGGCGTGCCCTTGCGTTCGCGTTCAAGCCGAGCTTATCGCTATACTGGACGATTACCCTTGCGTAGCTGAGCTGCATCTTCACCCAAGGCGCTTCGACGATATTCCCCTGGACATTTACGACCGTATACCCTTTCTCACGGATAGTCTCAGACAGCTCCTTATGCCTAGCCACTGCATCACAGTATGCGGCGAGCACGTCCTCATCGACTTTATCCAGTACGTCAAAGTCCTTCATGTCCCGTATAGTCTTCTTCCAGACCGCCTTTGCTTCGTCGTCCAACCATGCCGGCATCTTTAGCGTTTTTTTCTTCTGGCGTGTCATCCTGGAGGCGGCACGCTGGCGAGCCTCAACCTCCTTTTTCGTCCAATGCTTTCCTCCACCTTTCCGGCCAATCTGCATTTTAGAAAAATCGATCACTTGATTCCCCATCCGTTGCCACCTCCTTTATCATGATGGTTTTCAGAAAATCAACAGGGACATTTTTTCGCGTTTGAGGGGGGGCGCGGTCTTCGCCGTCGACCTCGAAACTTTCCCCCCCTCCCCTTCACCACGCTAAAGCGTTAAACTTTAGTTCATTAAAGCGTATCGCCTTTTGTCCTCGACCGTCTTCTGCATATGATGCCTATGGCAAAGCGACCGCGTATTGTCCAACCGCAGACGCAGATCCCATCGGACACGAATCGGAATGATGTGATCTACTTCGGTTGCTGGCGTGATCTTCTGAGCTTTCAAACAGTCCTTGCACAATCCGTAGTCGATCATCAGGCGCTGTTCCCTCAACCGGCGCCAGGCGACAGACTTATAAAACGCTGCAACCTGCTTATTTCGCTTATTCTCATCGTAATGTCGATGACGCTCCCGCTCTTGCTCAACCTGCAATTGTTGGTGCTCCTCACAATAGCGCTCAGTCGTCAGGTTCCGGCAACCAATCTTCCCGCATGGGCGCCTAGGTTTGCTTGTCATCCCTAAACACCTCCGTGTGATCGCGGACACCGCCCCGCACCGATCCGGCTCGGCAGGAGGAGGTCGATGCACACCTTGCGACGCGGCGGATCGGATAAAAGAAAAAGCCGCCCGATCACTCGGACGACTCTATATACAACTCTCACACTATCATAATATCATGGATGTTCAGGCCTGGTGGTGGCATAAAAGTGGCATCTTCAATTCACCTTTACCTTCTTGACCTGGCTGCTGATACGTTTGATGTGATCGTATGAATATCCTAGACGTTTTGCAATCTCTTTAAGCGGCATATTCTCGATGTCTCGTAGATAGGCGACCTGATACTTAATCCCCTCGAATCCGCGTATATTCAACTCGATCTGGTTCCGTGTTGCACGCTTCTCTGCCAGCCTCTCAGACACTTCGCGGATCTGCTCGACTACTTTGTCATACTGCTCCAGAGCCTTATCTAGCGGGACATGTACAGTGTGATCATCCGACGGTACACGACCGGAGAATATCACCTTACGAACAGTCTGCAGTTCTTTCTCAAGGTCTTGGAGGCGCCATTCGTAGATCTCGATCTCTTTCGTGATGTCGTAGTACAACTTGACAAAACTCAGATTGTATCACTCCTCGCATCGAATTGAAGTCACTCTGAATTCGAATGTCCAGCCTATCGCTTCAAACTCAAAACTCACACCTCCCGTTGATGCAATCCTGGCCGTACACCCGCGTCTCGTCCGGCAGATCAACTGGCTCCCAGTTCAGCGCCATACGCAACTGCGTCAGTATGGTCAAATCAATCTCCCCATGTTGCTCCAGCACATCGACTATCGCCGTAACTCGATCCAAGCGCTCTTGCAAAATTTCTTCGCGTGTCACTACGCCGTCACCCCGATTTCTTTGAGGATGTCGCGGGCGCGTTGGCCTCCGTCCATCTCATACGGCGAGTAAATTGTCTCCCATTGCCGTGTGCTTTCGTCCAATTTGTGATTCTTCTCGTCTGCATACCACCGCAGCGCTTCGATCTGCTTATCCCGTTCCGCCTTATGATGGTTCGCGGCCTTGATCGCCAATTCCTGAAACTTATGCAATTCTTCACGCAACATGTTTCTTTCTTTGCGCGTTTGTTTCAACTCATCCAGCAGGAACCGGAGCCATTCGGGGGCGTTGGCGATCAGTAATTCATCATAATAGTCAGGCGGTTCACCTTCTGTTGGATAATAGTCAATTCGATTCCCGAAATGACAGATCAGTTTCCCTTCTTCGTTCACAAATCCACCCATATTGTATTTTTCAAAATCATTATTTTTGTACACATCAACCCACTTCCACGGTCCCTGCGTCGCCTTTTCCAACGCTTCCCGTATCTCCGCGATCTTCTTTTCGCGATCAGTCATTGTTCGGTTCCTCCAATCCGGCGAGCCACTCTTCCTCTAATCGATTAAGCCAGTCATCATCACGATAAACCCTGCGTATAACATATTTGATGGACGAAACAGTCCTTACCGACTTACCGCCATGAAAGTCTCGGTTAACATTTTCAGCGATAACATCTAATGCAATTTGCTCGTCATAATCGCGTTCAATTGCTTCCACTTCAAGATACGAGTACGGAACCTTACTCATCCTTCTGTTCCTCCAATCCGGCGAGACGATCAATCGCTGCTTTGATTTGATATAGCGTTCTTCCTAACCATCTCGTGGTTGTATCAGTCAATACGTACTTTTTTTTGACATGTTAATCCTCCTTATCCGTGATTTCTGGTATGGTGTTTACCTTGCTTATCGTATCACTCAAAACTCACACCTCCCGTTGATGCAATCCTGGCCGTACACCCGCGTCTCGTCCGGCAGATCATCCGGCACCCAACTCATCGCTCGCCTCAACTGCATCAGAGTCGTCGTGTCCAGATCACCGTGTTCCTCGATCACATCGACGATTGCAGCAATTCGGTCGAGACGCTCTTGCAAAATTTCTTCGCGTGTCATTCCACCGTCACCCCGATTTCTGCCAGCAACGTTCTCGCCCTGCGTCCGCCGTCATTGATCTCTCTGCCGCGTGCTAGACGCTCGTAAAACCGCAAGCACTCGATCAGTTTTTGCCGTTCTACTGCATAGCTGATAATTACGTCTATATCTTGCTTTTTCAACCGATCAATCTCCTGCAACAGCTTTCCAACACGTTCGTTTACGAGCCTGACTATCTGGTCAAATATTTCCTCATACGGCTGGTCGCATTCTTCTAAATCTTTGATTAGGCTGCGGATTTCTCGCTCTATGTTCATTCCAACGGCACCTCCAATAGTTGCCTGATCTTGAATATTTGCCAATGCGCTGGTTGCCCGTTTTTCAGAATTTCTATTATCCGCTCAATATCTTCCCGCAGCTTCCGGTTTTCTTTTTCAAGCTCGCACAACTCCGTCACATGCGCGTTATGTGCGGCGCGTTCTTCGGCCAACTCGTCCAGCATAAACCCAATAGCCTCAAATACCGTGATTGGCGGGAATTTTTCTATTTCCCCATCGTGCCATTTCCGTATCTCTGCGATCACTTCTTTTCGCTTTGCAAGTAATTCCGGCTCATAAAAACCGCCGCATTCTCTGCAATACGCTTTCCCGTACGATTCCCCTGACTCTGTTTTTCGATCGCACTCCAAACAAAATCGAGTTTCACTCATGGTTTACACCTCCCAATTCCGCTTCAAGCTGTTCTATCGCCGCTCGCTTGCGTTCCAAGATCTTCTGTTCCTTGTCCATGGTCATTCCCCCATCACCGCCAGAAGGGCGGCTTTGCATATGGCTTCGGGAGCAGTTTCACCGTGTGCTTTCGAATTTGGATAACCACAAAACCATGCTTCCCATTCACCTTGTTCGCCATGTTGTTTCAAATGCAAGCAATCACCCATCTTCTCCACCACTTCCCACACGGCGGATATGTCCTCCGAAGGCCGCCATCTAGAATCAGGATTGAGCACCCCAAAAAGTTTTCTCGCCACCAGCGCATCCAACTCGCGCCCTGGTTTCAAAAACAGAATTTGTTCTCGCGTAAGTTCAATTTTGTCATTCATCCGGATTCACCGTCCCCATCACCGCCAGCAGGGCGGCTTTGCATATGGCTTCGGCTGGTTTGTTTGACTTCGCATATGCGATTTGATTCGCAGGATCAGCTTCGTATACACCGACCGACGTTTCTTCATACGGCAAGAGTTCAATGCATACCACGTATCCTTGTTTTTGCAGTTGTTCCGCCACTTCCCACGCTGCGGCTATGTCGGCGGAAGGTTTAAAATCCTTTACCAATCCCTTATGGCGATGAGTATTAGGATTGATTTCTTCCCACCAATCGGTCTTTAACCAGTTCGTTTTCCACTCCATCACCTTCTCCGCCACCAGCGCATCTAGTTCCCGCCCCGGCTTCATGGACAAAATCTGTTCTTTGGTCATGCTTGTTCCTCCAATCCGGCAAGTCTTTTCAGTTCATCATAGTGTAAATTCGCCACGTCATAATCTCCGTCGATAGAAGCGCGTTTCGTAAAAATGCGATATCCTTCCATCGCCAACTTCCACTCCAGCACCTTACGGGCGACTTCTTCGGGGGATTCTTGCACTTGAGTCACGTCTATTGTGTGTTCTATTCCGGTCTGGTGATCGCTTTCTATCGCTGATCCATACTTATGGCCGCTCTTGATTCCAACAATGTGGTCGGGATTCACGTACCAATATTCTTCGTTCATTAAAGTCAACCGAATCATGCCGTTTCCTCTCCTTTCAGCAGATGGGGATGTTCGTATATGTTGCCGATGACTTCGCACACCTCGTTATAGTCGGAAAGATGTTCCATCAAAGATTGACCACCTTCATAAAGCCAAAATGAACCATCTTCCCACCGCACCACATTCAGGCCCATTTCATCGTCGCGAAGGATGTCTCCTTCATAGATTTCCTGCCCATGGCGGTCTTTGAGGCCGGTGTATTGCATGAGGACGATGCCTTCTTTGCCAACGTAATCCCCATTATGGAAAATCCCATCTAACGTATACCCGTCGCTTTTTGAGGTTTCAGCCGTTTCAAAACCGGTAATCCATAACCATTGATTTCCTACTGTATCCCACGCCCGAACTTTCATCTCACGCATCGTTCCCGTCTCCTTCCCTCACCCGTTCAACCTCCATGATCAGCTTGTCCAGATACCAGCGGCACTTGTACAGATCCTGCACTCCGCCTTTGCGCTTCCAGCGCCATACATACTTGATCACGTTACCCGTACACATCGCCTGTATACCTTCGAGCCCGACCGTCGCCGCCTCAATCGCGTCGATACATTCGACTTTGCCGGCAGTGTAGTGCGCCGGGTGATCGATAGCTTCTGCTTTGCGACAATCCTCGCACACTACACCGTCTTTATCCAATCCGTGTAAGATGACTCCGCATCTCGTACACACTGCGCTCACTTCTGATCACCATCCTTGTTAATCCGTCCCATTACCCGATCAAACTCCTGCCCTGTCGTATCATCCAGCGTGATCGTCGCCATGCCGTCCCACTGCTCCCTGATCTGCGTGGCCTTATCATGCAGCTGCTTCTGCAGCCGAGGCGGCAGTACGATCTCTGCCGCGTCGGTATAGTGCTCGACGGCCTTTGCGTAGGCCTGGCTGTGTAGCCAGTTCATCCATTGCCAAAACTGATC
>Ga0207747_1001225_pt1 | contig 19585 bp, 34 predicted proteins | sample HigsolmetaGSP11D_FD_184839 | JGI IMG/M metagenome (GOLD analysis project Ga0207747, IMG submission 184839) | High solid enriched microbial communities from the Joint BioEnergy Institute, USA - SP1-1-D (SPAdes) | ecosystem: Engineered > Bioreactor > SSF (Solid state fermentation) > Aerobic >...
AGTTTTTGGATTCTTGAAGGCTAATTTGCGTTTCACTCGATTTTCCGTCCGAGGAAAATCGAAGGTAGAAAATGAAATGGGGATTGCCTTAATGGCCGTGAATTTACGGAAATACACGGCCAACAAAGATCAACTAACCAAAAATAATGGAGAGAAATGGAAAAAGGAGAATTTGAGTTGGCTCAAATTCTCCTTTTTCCTATCTTGAAGCTAGTTTTGTCCCAGCCTCTTTTTATTTCGTGATAAACTGATGGGCTAAATCAATAAATTCCCGTACGGCAAAGGATAAATATTTATTCTTTTTCCAAGTCAACCCTAATTCCAAAAAGAGATGTTCTTGTTTAAAAGGGATTGAAACAATTTTATCATTTTGGAGTTTTTTGCAAATTTTCTTTGGCAGCAGTGCAATGCCAACTTTTGCGGCAACCATTTCTACAATTAAATCCTTTTGGGACGATTCACACACAATGGTAGGGTAGAAGCCGCTTTTTGAACATTCTTCAATAATGCGGTCGTATAAAGTAAAGTCCTTCCGGTAAATGATAAAGGCTTCTTTTTCCAACTGTGCCATTTCAACAGAAGAATTTGCAGCAAGCGGATGATCTTTATGAACAATCAACATAAGTGGATCTTTCAAAATGCTGATAGCTTCTAATTGGTCATTCGGTACACATAAGTTGCAAATCAGGCCGATATCTAATTCGCCCTCTTCCACCCCTTGACGAATTTTCTTCGTTCCGACTTCCGTTAGTTTGATTTCAATATAGGGATACTTTTCTTTATATAAACTAATAATTTTTGAGAAAAATTCCACTCCCACAATGGGTGGAATCCCAATCCGAATTTCTCCCTTTTTGAGTTCCATTAAATCCGTTAGTTCAGAACGTAGATTTTTAAAGGCGGAAAGCACGTGCTGTGCATTGGCAAGTACGGCCTTTCCCGCGTCCGTCAACTCCAATTGTTTAGAAGAACGATAAAATAATGGAACCCCAAGCTCAGCTTCTAAATTTTGAATGGCTTTACTGATAGATGGCTGGGAAACGTGCAAAGTAGAAGCAGCTTTCGTGAAACTAAGGTGTTTTGCAACTTCAGTAAAATATTCGATTTGGCGGATGTCCACAAAACACATCTCCTTTTAATGCACGATAGTCTTTTGTTCCATTATACTGGTTAAAAGAGAATTTTCTATTGAAAAAAGTCAGAAAAATGATTTTCTTACACAAATAGCAAAATCTATTACAATATATAAAAATAGAATAAAACTTTCGTGAGAGGTTGAGAAAATGAAAATTTTTTTAATAGAAGATGATCCATCTATTTTTCATTTAATCAAAGAACGGTTTAGCCAATGGTCGATGGAAGTGGTAGGCCCAACGGATTTTAAAAAGGTGATGGATGATTTTTTGAAGGAAGAGCCCCATCTCGTGATTATTGATATTCAGCTGCCAGCCTTTGATGGATTTCATTGGTGTCGGGAAATTCGGGCCGTTTCCAAAGTGCCGATTCTATTCTTATCATCAAGAGACCACCCGATGGATATGGTGATGGCGATGCAGATGGGAGCAGACGACTTTGTGCAAAAACCTTTCCATATGGAAGTGCTGCTGGCAAAAGTGCAGGCCCTCTTAAGAAGAACCTATGACTACGGGGAAAAGGCGCAAAATATAGTGAGATGGAACGGGGCCGTCATTGATTATGATAAAGGAATTATTCAATATGGAGAAAAATCGGTGGAATTAACGAAAAATGAATTGTTTATTTTAAAAACATTGCTGGCTTCCGTGGACAAAATTGTTTCCCGCGATGAACTGATGAGGAAACTTTGGGATGACGAGCGGTTTGTCAATGATAATACATTAACGGTCAACGTCAATCGCTTGCGTCAACGGCTTGAAGAAATTGGTTTACGGGATGCCATTGTCACGAAAAAAGGACTTGGCTATATGGCGGTGACAAAATGATTGGACTATTTTTAAGAGAAAGAAGAGCGTGGATTTTATTCTTCCTGTTTTTTCAAATATGGCTCAATATATTATTTTTCATCGATAACGGTTTGTCCAATATATCAATCCTATATGTGAACATCATGGATTTTTTGTTCTTTATTCTTTTTATTATCTGGCGTTACGTGAAAGAAACAAAACAACTGAAAGGTATTTATGAACAACCGATCAATGAAGAACTGCTTTCTCCCTTTCAACGAAAGTATATGGAACATTTCCAAAAACAATATAAGGAACTGGATGATAGACTTCATCATATAAAAATAGAAATGCTTGAGCAGCAAGATGCGATGCTTGCATGGGTCCATGAAATGAAATCGCCGATGACGGCCATGAAATTAATTGTGGAACAAGTAGAACCTTATACATTAAGGGAAAAGATTGAAAAAGAATGGGTCCGCATGTTTTTGTTGCTGGATCAAAAAATCCATGAAACAAGACTTTCAACCATTGAAAAAGATAACCGATTGGAAAAGGTTTGCTTAGAAACTATCGTTCATCAACAAGTTAAAGATTTCCGTTCATGGTGCATTGAAAAGGGGATTGGCGTGGAAACGAAGAATCTGCAAGAAACTGTAGCAACCGATGCTAAATGGCTAGGGTTCATTATCCGCCAAATCTTCTCTAATGCGGTGAAGTATAGCCATGAAAACGGTGAAATTCATATCTATACAACTACTGATGAAGAGGGGCATTTGTTATTGCATATACAAGATTTTGGGGTAGGAATTCGAGCGGAAGACTTGCCTCGCATTTTCCAACGGTCTTATACGGGATCCATTGGAAGAGAAACAACGGCAGCAACCGGAATGGGGTTATACTTGGCGAAGGAAGCGGCAGAAAAACTAGGGCTTACGCTGAAGGTAGACTCAGAAGTAGGTGTCGGCACAACATTTACCATCCAATTCCCTTTGGAAAATGAATATATTCAATCTTATGGTATGTGACAAAATTGTCATGTACCATTTTTTATTTGTCACGGGAATCGAACGATTGAAAGAAGCCAAATGTGTACAATGATAGTAACAAATCCATACAAGGAGTTGACGAAATTGGCTGTTTTAGTGGCAAGAAAAATTAGAAAAACCTATGGTAAACGTACCTTAAAACAAGAGGTATTAAAAGGAATCGACTTGGAAGTAAATGAAGGCGAATTTGTCGGCATTATGGGTCCTTCCGGTTCAGGAAAAACGACTTTATTAAACGTGCTATGTTCTATTGATTTCGCAACAGAAGGAATAGTAGAAATCAACGGGAAACAGCTCTACAAAATGAAGGAACGGGATTTGGCAAAATTCCGCAGAGAACATTTAGGATTCATCTTTCAAGATTATAATTTGCTTGATACGTTAACGGTGAAAGAAAATATCCTGCTACCTTTATCTGTAGGCAAAGTATCAAAAAATGAGGCGGAGAAGCGTTTAGCAATGCTCGTTGAATATTTAGGCATTAAAGATATTTTAAATAAATATCCGAATGAAATATCCGGCGGGCAAAAGCAAAGAACATCGGCGGCAAGGGCTTTGATTACAGAGCCTTCCATCGTATTTGCCGATGAACCGACTGGGGCTCTTGATTCCAAATCGGCTACTGCGCTTCTTACGAATTTAGAAAATATTAATAAAGAACGAGGCGCAACGATTATGATGGTAACCCACGATGCTGTGGCAGCAAGCTTCTGTAGCCGTGTATTGTTCTTAAAAGACGGTCAAATCTATACGGAGCTTTATAAAGGCGATAAAACGAGACAGGCGTTTTTCCAGGATATTTTAAATACCCAAAGAGTCCTTGGCGGTGATGGATATGACGTTAACTAATTTAGTTTTTAAAAGTATGAAGAAAAATATCAAGCACTATTACTTATACTTTTTTGCGTTAATCTTTAGTGTGACTCTTTGCTTTTCCTTTGTCACAATTCAATACAATCCTTCTGTTGTTGAAGCATTGGCAGCAAGCGGCAACGCAACGGCAGGTTTTGAATCGATTACGTATGTTTTATATTTTATACTAATCTTTTTTATCCTTTATGCGAACCAATTATTTATGAAACGCCGCAGTAAAGAAATAGGGTTATATCAATTAATCGGAATGACCAAGGGTTTGATTTTTCGGTTATTACTGATTGAAAATGTCGTGTTGTTTGCGCTCGCTGTTGGAATCGGAATGGTGCTAGGATTTTTAACGTCACGTTTCTTTGCCATGATTTTAATGATGTTAATAAAAAATGACGCGATTGTCAGTTTATCGTTTTCCATGACGGCCTTTTCAAAATCGCTCATTATTTTCGCCCTTCTATTAGTGGTAGTCATGTTTCAAATATTCATCATGATTCGAAAAGCATCATTATTATCATTATTTCATGCGACCAAAAAAGCCGATGAACGGATTAAAAAATTCAGCATTTTCCATATGGTGATGGGAATCATCGGAATTGGTTTGATTGCTTATGGGTATTACGATTCCACAAGATTGTTCAGCGTAGGCGGCGCCACAACAAACAATATATTGGTCAATATGCTGCTGATTTTAGGTTCCACCATTTTGGGCACCTATTTATTTTTCCGGTATTCTGTGGCGCTGATCATGAACTTAATCCGGAAAAGCAAAAAAGGATATTTAAAAATAACGGACGTTTTAGGTGTCACAACGATTATGCATCGCATGAAGGGAAATGCTAGTTCCCTTACATTAATAACGGTGTTGACGGGACTTGCCGTCGGAATTATGACGCTGTCTTATATTTCCTATTATTCTTCGGAATCTGATGCGAGACAATTTTCTCCATTTGATTACATTTTATTAGATAATAAAGGAATTGAATTTTTAGATCAGCTCGCAGCGGAAGGAATCGAATATGAAAAAACAACTTTTCATATTTCTGAGGTAAATATAAAATTATCGGATTTATTTAATTTGGATGAAACGAATGCTGGGTATATGAATGTTAATCGAGATGCAATAACATCGGTGGTTCCTTTATCGGATTATAAAAAAATCAATCCAGATGCCCGATTGAGTGATGGGGAAACCATTATTACAAGCTATGCAAATGTATTATCTGAATTATTGCCGCTTGAAAGCAAAAAGGAAATTCAAGTAAAAACAAACGAAAAAAATTACTCTTTATTCATTAAAGAAGTAAGGAAAAATGAGTTTTTCCTATCGGTGTTGGCAAGTGCTAATTCGCCTGTGTTGATTGTGGCAGATGACTTATTCGATGAAATACAAAAGGTTCAAAAACCGGAAATTTCAAGTCAAATCGGTATTAATTTAGTAAATGAAAAAGATCGTGAAAGAGCCGAAACATTATTTAAAAACTTGAGGGAAAGAAAAGCTATTGAATATGATTATCAAAAAACTTACAAAGAATATTATGATGGGAATATAGCGCTTAACGGAATGACCATTTTTGTGACTGGATTTTTGGGACTGGCCTTTTTGCTGACAACAGGAAGCATTCTTTACTTTAAACAAATGGGTGAAGCAGAAGATGAAAGAGAGTCCTATACGATTTTGCGGAAAATCGGGTTTTCCAATGGAGAAATCATGCGCGGAATTTACGTCAAACAATTAATTAATTTCGGAATGCCGCTTCTCATTGGACTTCTGCACAGCTATTTTGCGGTAAAATCCGGTTGGTGGCTATTTGGGTCTGAAATGACAACACCAATGATGATCATCATCGCTATTTATGTAGCGATGTACATGGTATTTGGAATACTATCTGGAATGTATTATAAAAAGGTAGTAAAAGAAGCATTATAAGAAAAAGCTGTTTATTGCTTTTTTTCAAAGTGGTCGGCATCATGTCCGGCCGCTTTTTTATAGGCTCAAATAATCTAATTTGGTCTTATTGATGAAAAATCATTTCCTATTTAAATAGAAACCATGTTTCATTTTATGAAAAAGTAGATAAATATCTTAGTGTAGGTAGGAAAATTTTCAGAATTTTATTGGAGTTGATTTATATCATTACCTCTTATATACTATAAGACAGCTTAAGAAGTACAAGGGAGAGCAAAAATTTATTTAAATGAAAGAAAATGCTTGCTACATCTAGGTTATTGGTATATAATGTTGAATGTTGGTCTTTGACTGCGATGAAGCGGGAGGTTGCCGACACACCCGGCCGCTTTGCCATGGCGAGTGTGTGGGAAATTTCCGTGGAGAATGTCTAGTAAATAGGCGAAAAGGAGGGAAAATAATGGCAAAACAAAAGATTCGTATTCGTTTAAAAGCGTATGATCACCGCGTGTTAGATCAATCCGCTGAAAAAATCGTTGAAACTGCTAAACGTTCAGGTGCTAGCGTATCAGGTCCGATTCCGTTACCAACTGAAAAAACAGTGTACACAATCCTTCGAGCTGTTCACAAATACAAAGATTCTCGTGAACAATTTGAAATGCGTACACACAAACGTTTAATCGACATCATTAACCCAACACCACAAACAGTGGATGCGTTAATGAAGCTTGATTTACCATCTGGCGTTGACATCGAAATTAAACTTTAATTGTAATCATAAAAACTTTTAATAACCACAGGAGGTGTGACAAATGACCAAAGGAATCTTAGGTAGAAAAATCGGTATGACGCAAGTTTTTGCTGAAAACGGCGATTTAATACCGGTAACAGTGATCGAAGCAACTCCAAACGTAGTGCTTCAAAAGAAAACTGTTGAAAACGATGGCTACGAAGCAATCCAATTAGGTTTTGAAGATAAGCGCGAAAAGCTTGCAAACAAACCTGAAAAAGGACACGTAGCAAAAGCAAACACTGCTCCTAAGCGCTTCATTCGTGAAATTCGTGGAGTAAACTTAGATGAGTATGAAGTTGGTCAAGAAGTCAAAGTAGATATTTTCGCAGAAGGCGATTGGGTAGATGTAACAGGTACATCAAAAGGTAAAGGTTTCCAAGGTGTAATCAAACGCCACGGACAATCTCGCGGACCTATGGCTCACGGTTCTCGTTATCACCGTCGTCCTGGTTCAATGGGTCCTATTGCTCCAAACAGAGTATTCAAATCTAAAAACTTACCTGGTCAAACTGGCGGAAACAAAGTAACAATTCAAAACTTACAAATCGTAAAAGTAATTCCAGAACGCAACTTACTATTAATCAAAGGGAATGTTCCTGGTTCTCGCAAATCTTTAGTAACAGTAAAATCTGCTGTGAAAAAATCTAAATAATTCACTGGAGAAAGGAGGAAACAGGAATGACAAAGGTAACTGTACTTAGTCAAACAGGTGCTTCAGTTGGAGAAATCGAATTAAAAGATGAAATTTTCGGCATCGAACCAAACGAAGCAGTTTTATTCGACGCAGTAATCGCTCAACGCGCTTCTCTACGTCAAGGTACACACAAAGTAAAAAACCGCTCTGAAGTTTCTGGTGGTGGTAGAAAACCATGGCGCCAAAAAGGAACTGGACGTGCTCGTCAAGGTTCAATCCGTGCTCCTCAATGGCGTGGTGGTGGTACAGTATTCGGTCCACAACCAAGAAGCTATAGCTATAAATTACCGAAAAAAGTTCGCCGTTTAGCGCTTAAATCTGCTTTATCCGCTAAAGTGAACGAACAAAACTTATTAGTTTTAGATGCGTTAAAATTAGACGCGCCAAAAACAAAAGAATTCAAAACAATTTTAAATAACTTAAAAATCGATTCAAAAGCTTTATTCGTTACAGCTGATTTAGATGAAAACGTGGCATTATCCGCACGTAACATCCCAGGCGTAACTGTGATCACAGCTAACGGAATCAACGTGCTTGACTTATTAGGTCATGACAAAGTTGTATTCACGAAAGCTGCAGTAGAAAAGGTTGAGGAGGTGCTTGGATAATGGATGCACGTGATGTAATCAAACGTCCTGTCATTACTGAGCGTTCTTCTGAACTAATGGCTGAGAAAAAATACACTTTCGAAGTTGATCTTCGCGCGAATAAAACACAAGTTAAAGACGCAGTAGAAGAAATCTTCGGCGTAAAAGTGGCAAAAGTCAACATCATGAACTACCAAGGTAAAGTAAAACGTGTTGGTAAATTTAAAGGATTAACAAACAGACGTCGTAAAGCAATCGTAACTTTAACACCAGATAGTAAAGAAATCGAAATTTTTGATTTCTAATTGCGAATCGAAATGATTTGAGATGTAAAGAAGGAGGGAAACAACATGGCGATTAAAAAGTATAAACCAACCTCAAATGGTCGTCGTAACATGACGTCATTTGACTTTGCGGAAATCACAACTGATAAGCCGGAAAAATCATTATTAGCGCCATTAAAACGCAAAGCTGGTCGCAACAACCAGGGGAAAATTACTGTTCGTCACCACGGTGGTGGACACAAACGCCAATATCGTATCATTGATTTCAAACGTGATAAAGATGGCATTCCAGGCCGCGTTGCTACAATCGAATACGATCCAAACCGTTCAGCAAACATCGCATTAATTAACTATGCTGATGGTGAAAAACGTTATATCATTGCACCTAAAGGATTAAAAGTAGGTCAAGAAATTATTTCTGGTCCAGATGCTGATATTAAAGTAGGAAACGCTTTACCATTAGCAAACATCCCAATGGGTACAACAATCCATAACATCGAATTAAAACCTGGTAAAGGTGGACAATTAGTTCGTTCTGCTGGTGCATCTGCACAAGTATTAGGACGTGAAGGTAAATATGTAATCGTACGCCTTCAATCTGGTGAAGTTCGTTTAATCTTAGCTACTTGCCGTGCAACAATCGGTCAAGTTGGTAACGAATCCCACGAACTAGTGAACATCGGTAAAGCTGGTCGTACACGCTGGTTAGGTAAACGTCCTACAGTTCGCGGTTCTGTAATGAACCCTAATGATCACCCACACGGTGGTGGTGAAGGTAAAGCACCAATCGGTCGCAAATCACCAATGACACCTTGGGGCAAACCAGCTCTTGGTTACAAAACACGTAAAAAACGCAATCGTTCTGATAAGTTAATTATTCGCGGACGCAAAAAATAATGTGATAAAACTACGGTTCGTGCGAAGAGCCGAGGTGAAATCACGGAGGGAGGTTACTAAATGGGTCGCAGCTTGAAAAAAGGACCATTTTGTGATGAACATTTAATGAAAAAAGTTGAAGCACAACAAGGTCAAGAGAAAAAACAAGTAATCAAAACTTGGTCTCGCCGTTCTACAATCTTCCCTAACTTTGTTGGACTAACAATTGCTGTTTATGACGGACGCAAACATGTGCCAGTATATATTACGGAAGATATGGTAGGCCATAAATTAGGCGAGTTCGTACCAACTCGAACTTATAAAGGCCACGGTAATGATGATAAAAAAACAAGACGCTAATTTTGAGAGGAGGTAAATCCTAATGACAACAAAAGCTAAAGCTGTTGCTCGCACAGTCCGAATTGCACCTCGTAAAGTGCGTTTAGTTGTAGATTTAATTAGAGGTAAGCAAGTAGGAGAAGCAGTTGCGATTTTACGTCATACTCCAAAAGCGGCGTCTCCAGTCGTTGAGAAAGTATTAAAATCCGCAGTTGCAAATGCTGAGCACAATTACGATTTAGATCCAAATAACTTATATATTTCTGAAATTTACGTTGATGAAGGACCAACATTAAAACGCTATCGTCCACGTGCGCAAGGCCGTGCAAGCGCAATTAACAAACGCACAAGCCACATCACTGTAGTGGTATCTGAGAAGAAGGAGGGTTAATTTTGGGTCAAAAAGTACATCCAAACGGATTGCGAATCGGCATCATTCGTGACTGGGAGTCAAGATGGTACGCTGAAAAAGACTATGCCGATTTGCTTCATGAAGATCTCAAAGTCCGTAAATACATCGAAACGACATTAAAAGACGCAGCAGTTTCTAAAGTAGAAATCGAACGCGCTGCAAACCGTGTGAACATTACAATCCACACTGCTAAACCTGGAATGGTTATCGGTAAAGGTGGTACGGAAGTAGAAAGCTTACGTAAATACCTAAGCGATTTAACTGGCAAACGTGTACACATTAATATTGTTGAAATCAAAAAACCGGATCTTGATGCAAAATTAGTTGCTGAAAACATTGCGCGTCAACTTGAAAACCGCGTTTCATTCCGTCGTGCTCAAAAACAAGCAATCCAACGCACAATGCGTGCAGGAGCAAAAGGAATTAAAACTCAAGTGTCTGGTCGTTTAGGCGGAGCTGATATCGCTCGTGCAGAACATTATAGCGAAGGAACTGTACCACTTCATACGCTTCGTGCTGACATCGACTACGCTCATGCAGAAGCAGATACAACATACGGAAAATTAGGCGTAAAAGTATGGATTTATCGTGGTGAGGTCCTTCCTACGAAGAAAAACTCTGCGGAAGGAGGAAAATAATTATGTTAATGCCAAAACGCGTGAAATATCGTCGCGAACATCGCGGTAAAATGCGTGGCCAAGCAAAAGGCGGTCGCGAAGTACAATTCGGTGAATGGGGCCTTCAAGCTACAACAGCTAGCTGGGTGACTAACCGTCAAATCGAAGCAGCCCGTATTGCGATGACTCGTTACATGAAACGTGGCGGTAAAGTTTGGATTAAAATCTTCCCACACAAACCTTATACGAAAAAACCTCTTGAGGTACGGATGGGTTCCGGTAAAGGTTCACCTGAAGGTTGGGTAGCTGTAGTAAAACCAGGAAAAGTTATGTTTGAAGTTGCTGGTGTACCTGAAGAAGTTGCACGCGAAGCTCTTCGTTTAGCATCACATAAACTTCCTGTAAAATGTAAAATTGTGAAACGTCAAGAAACTGGTGGTGATTCTAATGAAAGCTAAAGATATCCGTGAACTTGCCACTTCTGAAATCGAAATGAAAATCAAATCACTAAAAGAAGAGCTTTTCAACCTTCGCTTCCAATTAGCGACTGGTCAATTAGAAAATACAGCTCGCATTCGTGAAGTTCGTAAAACGATTGCGCGCATGAAAACTGTGATTCGCGAAAGAGAAATCAGTGGAGATAACTGATAAAGGAGGTCCGGTATATGTCTGAGCGTAAACAACGCAAAGTTTACACTGGCCGTGTAGTTTCAGATAAAATGGACAAAACGATTGTCGTTCTTGTTGAAACTTACAAAAAACACAAATTATACGGCAAACGTGTAAAATACTCTAAAAAATTCAAAGCTCATGATGAGCATAATGAAGCTAAAGTTGGCGATATCGTGCGCATTATGGAAACACGCCCACTATCAGCTACAAAACATTTCCGTCTTGTTGAAATTGTAGAAAAAGCGGTTGTTATTTAATAGATATTCGGAAAAACGGAAGTTCCGAAGGGAGGTAACCTAAATGATCCAACAAGAAACTCGTTTAAAAGTTGCTGACAACTCTGGTGCACGTGAAGTGTTAACAATTAAAGTGCTTGGCGGTTCTGGACGCAAAACTGCTAATATCGGTGATATTATCGTTTGCACAGTTAAGAAAGCAACACCAGGAGGCGTTGTTAAGAAAGGCGACGTTGTAAAAGCCGTTGTAGTACGCACTAAATCTGGTGTTCGTCGCAAAGATGGTACGTATATCAAATTTGACGAAAATGCATGTGTTATCATCAGAGACGATAAATCACCACGTGGTACACGTATTTTCGGACCGGTTGCACGTGAGTTGCGTGATAAAAACTTCATGAAAATTATTTCTCTAGCTCCAGAAGTTCTTTAATCATTTGATAGTACCAATTAAGGAGGTGCGACACATAATGCATGTTAAAAAGGGCGACAAAGTAAAAGTAATTACTGGAAAAGACAAAGGCAAAGAAGGTATTGTACTTGCTGCCTTCCCTAAAAAAAATCGGGTTATTGTTGAAGGCGTAAATATTGTGAAAAAACATATGAAGCCTAATCAATTAAACCCACAAGGTGGTATTGTAAGCCAAGAAGCACCAATCCACGTTTCGAACGTAATGCTAATCGATCCAAAAACCGGCGAGCCGACTCGTGTAGGTTATAAAATCGAAAATGGCAAAAAAGTTCGTGTTGCAAAAAAATCAGGTGCAGTAATCGACTAATTGAAATTTGAAAGGAGGTACAAACATGAGCCGCCTAAAAGAAAAATATAAAAACGAAGTAGTTCCTGCTTTAATGAATAAGTTTGGATATAAATCAATCATGCAAGTTCCTAAAGTTGAAAAAATCGTTGTCAACATGGGTGTTGGTGACGCAGTACAAAACTCTAAAGCATTAGATGCAGCTGTTGAAGAATTAGCGATCATCACTGGTCAAAAACCTGTTATCACTAGAGCGAAAAAATCAATCGCTGGATTCCGTTTACGTGCAGGTATGCCAATTGGTGCCAAAGTTACATTACGTGGTGACCGTATGTATGATTTCCTTGATAAACTAGTATCTATCGCACTTCCACGTGTACGTGACTTCCGCGGTGTTTCTAAAAAAGCATTCGATGGTCGCGGTAACTACACATTAGGTGTTAAAGAACAATTGATTTTCCCAGAAATCGATTACGATAAAATTTCAAAAGTACGCGGTATGGATATCGTGATCGTAACGACAGCGAATTCTGATGAAGAAGCTCGCGAGTTATTGACACAATTCGGTATGCCGTTCCAAAAATAATAAAAGGAGGGCGAAATCGTGGCAAAAAAATCTATGATCGTTAAACAAAAACGCAAACCTAAATACAAAGTGCAAGCTTATACACGTTGTGAACGCTGTGGACGTCCACACTCTGTATATCGCAAATTTAAACTTTGCCGTATTTGTTTCCGTGAACTTGCATATAAAGGACAAATTCCTGGTGTGAAAAAAGCTAGCTGGTAATGCCCAAAAGATGGGAAGGAGGTAAAAGAATATGACAATGACAGATCCAATTGCAGATATGCTAACTCGCATCCGTAATGCGAATATGGTTCGTCACGAGAAGCTAGAAGTACCGGCTTCCAAAATTAAAAAAGAAATCGCTGAAATTCTTAAGCGAGAAGGCTTCATTCGTGATGTGGAATATATCGATGATAACAAGCAAGGTATTATCCGTATTTTCTTGAAATATGGAAAAAATAACGAACGTGTAATCACTGGATTAAAACGTATTTCTAAACCAGGTCTACGCGTTTATGCAAAAACTGACGAAATTCCAAAAGTATTAAACGGACTAGGAATCGCTATACTTTCAACTTCTCAAGGTGTGTTAACTGATAAAGAAGCACGCGCTAAAAAAGTAGGCGGAGAAGTAATAGCTTACATTTGGTAATAAGTAATATGCGAATGGAGGTGCAATGAAATGTCTCGTGTAGGAAAAAAACCGATTGAAGTTCCTTCTGGCGTTACAGTAACAGTTAGCGATGACAATACTGTAACTGTAAAAGGACCGAAAGGCGAATTAACTCGTCAATTCAACAGTGAAATGAAAATTGAACAAGAAGGAAATATCATTACAGTTGTTCGCCCTTCTGATTCAAAAGAACACCGTACAATTCACGGTACAACTCGTGCGTTGCTCGCAAACATGGTAAAAGGTGTATCTGAAGGATTCTCTCGTTCTTTAGAATTGATTGGGGTTGGGTACCGTGCTCAATTACAAGGTAAAAAACTTGTACTAAACGTTGGTTACTCACATCCAGTAGAATTTACACCTGAAAATGGCATCGAAATCGAAGTTCCTTCTAACACAAAAATCGTGGTAAAAGGAATTGACAAAGAACGCGTAGGTGCATTTGCAGCGGATATTCGTGCTGTACGTCCACCTGAACCATACAAAGGTAAAGGTATTCGCTACGAAGGTGAATATGTACGTCGTAAAGAAGGTAAAACAGGTAAGTAATTAGATTGAGCGTTAGAAAGGAGTGACCACTATGATTACGAAACTAGATAAAAACAAAGTTCGTAAAAAACGTCATGCACGCGTGCGTACGAAAGTTAACGGTACACCTGAACGTCCACGTTTGAACGTATATCGTTCCAACAAACATATTTACGCACAAATCATTGACGATGTTGCAGGACATACACTTGTAAGTGCGTCAACTTTAGAAAAAGATTTCGAAGGTCCTGGCAGCAATAAAGAAGCTGCGGCAAAAGTTGGCGAATTAATTGCAAAACGTGCATTAGAAAAAAATATTACTTCCGTTGTATTTGACCGTGGTGGTTATTTATATCATGGACGTGTGAAAGCATTAGCAGAAGCTGCACGCGAAAACGGTTTACAATTCTAATAAGAAGGAGGGACATACTTCATGAGTCGTATTGACGCAAGCAAATTGGAACTTGAAGAACGCGTTGTTGCGGTAAACCGCGTTGCGAAAGTTGTAAAAGGTGGACGTCGCTTCCGCTTCTCAGCGCTAGTAGTAGTAGGTGACAAAAACGGTCATGTCGGTTTTGGTACTGGTAAAGCTCAAGAAGTACCTGATGCGATTCGTAAAGCTGTAGAAGACGCGAAGAAAAACTTGATCGAAGTACCACGTGTAGGTGGAACTATTCCACATGAGGTAATTGGTCACTTTGGTGCTGGTGAAATTTTAATGAAACCTGCTTCAGAAGGTACTGGAGTTATCGCTGGTGGTCCAGTACGTGCGGTACTTGATTTAGCAGGAATTACGGATATCCTATCAAAATCTCTTGGTTCTAACACACCAATCAACATGGTACGTGCTACTGTTGACGGATTAAAACAATTAAAACGTGCTGAAGAAGTAGCTAAGCTTCGTGGTAAATCAGTAGAAGAGCTACTAGGATAAGGGGGGATAATCATGGCAAACAAATTACAAATCACCCTTACAAAATCTGTAATAGGCGTTAGCGAAAAACAACGTAAAGTTGTAGAAGCGTTAGGTTTAAAAAAAGTAAATGCTACTGTCGAACATGCTGATAATCCTGCCATTCGCGGCATGATTAATAAAGTATCTCATTTAGTAGATGTTAAAGAAATTTAATGATTGAATCTAATATATAAGGAGGTGCCACCTAAGATGAAACTTCATGAGCTAAAACCAGCGGAAGGTTCACGCAAAAAACGTAACCGCGTTGGTCGTGGTATCGGTTCTGGTAATGGTAAAACTGCTGGACGCGGTCATAAAGGTCAAAACGCTCGTTCAGGAGGCGGTGTTCGTCCTGGTTTTGAAGGTGGTCAAAACCCATTGTTCCGCCGCTTACCAAAACGTGGTTTTACTAATGTAAACCGTAAAGAATATGCAATCGTGAACCTTGATGCATTAAATCGTTTCGAAGATGGTGCAGAAATTACACCTGCATTGTTAATTGAAACTGGTGTTGTGAGCAAAGAAAAAGCTGGTATTAAAATCCTTGGAAATGGAACTCTTACTAAAAAGCTTAATGTAAAAGCTCACAAGTTCTCTGCTTCTGCAAAAGAAGCGATCGAGAGCGCTGGCGGAACAACTGAGGTGATTTAATGTTTCGTACTTTCGCAAACTTTATGCGCGTCCGCGAAATTCGCAATAAAATATTCTTCACTTTACTCATGCTGATCGTTTTTCGTATAGGAACTTTTATTCCTGTACCAAACGTTGATGCAAATGTATTAAAAGTAACGGATGAATTTAACCTCGTTGGTTTTCTGAACGTGTTTGGCGGCGGTGCTTTATCGAATTTCTCCATTTTTGCTTTGGGGATTATGCCTTATATCACTGCTTCCATCATTGTTCAATTATTACAGATGGATGTCGTGCCTAAGTTTGCTGAATGGGGACGTCAAGGTGAAGTAGGTCGCAGAAAGTTGGCCCAGTTTACCCGCTACTTTACTGTTGTGTTAGCATTCATCCAAGCCTTTGCAATGTCATTTGGTTTTAACAAATTATATGGTGGTACACTGGTTACAGATACAAGTGTTCTTTCATATTTGACAATTGCGATTGTACTTACAACTGGTACAGCATTTTTGCTTTGGCTTGGTGAGCAAATTACGGCTCATGGCGTTGGTAATGGTATTTCCATTATCATCTTTGCTGGGATCGTTGCTGCAATACCTACAACAATCAACCAAATTTATGCCCAACAAATTGAAGGTGCAGGGGATCAACTTTTCATCCGTATTGTGATTTTATTGCTTCTTGCATTAATTATGTTGGCCATTGTTGTGGGAGTTATTTACGTACAACAAGCATTACGTAAAATTCCAATCCAATATGCAAAACGCGTTTCTGGTCGAGTAGGGCATGTTGGAGCACAACAAACGCACTTACCATTGAAAGTGAATGCTGCCGGAGTGATTCCTGTCATCTTCGCAGTAGCCTTTCTAGTTACACCTCAGACGTTAGCAGCGTTTTTCGGTCAAAATAAAGTAACAACGTTCATCATCAACACGTTTAACTATACGAAACCTGTTGGGATGATCATTTATATTGTTTTAATCATTGCGTTCACATATTTCTATGCATTTGTTCAAGTGAATCCTGAACGCATTGCTGATAACTTGAAAAAACAAGGTGCATATATTCCTGGAATTCGACCAGGAAATGATACTCAAAACTACTTAACAAAAGTGCTATACCGCTTAACATTTGTCGGTGCACTATTTTTGTCAGTAGTAGCAATATTGCCTATTTTGTTTATCAACTTTATGAATTTACCTGCTTCCGCTAAAATTGGTGGAACAAGCGTCATCATCATTGTTGGTGTCGCATTGGAAACAATGAAGCAATTAGAAGCACAGTTGGTAAAACGTCATTATAAAGGTTTTATGAAATAATTGTTGGTTAGGAAACATTCCTTGTTTCCTAAGCCAGCACCTTGGGGAGGGAAATGTCCGTATGAATATTGTTTTGATGGGCTTGCCTGGTGCCGGTAAAGGTACGCAAGCAGAAAAAATCGTTAACAAATACGAAATCCCTCATATTTCTACAGGTGATATGTTCCGCGCTGCCATCAGCCAAGGCACTGAACTTGGCCTTAAAGCGAAATCATATATGGATCAAGGTGCGCTAGTTCCGGATGAAGTAACTATTGGCATCGTTCGTGAAAGACTAGCTCAAAAAGACTGTGACAAAGGTTTCTTGCTTGATGGATTCCCACGTACTGTTGCTCAAGCAGAAGCGTTAGACAACATCTTAGAAGAACTTGGCAAAAAAATTGATCACGTCATTAATATCCAAGTGGAAAAAGATGAGCTCGTGAAACGTTTGAGCGGTCGTCGCATTTGTAAAGCTTGTGGAGCTTCTTATCACGTGATTTTCAACCCTCCTAAAGTAGAAGGCAAATGTGATAAGGACGGCGGAGAATTATACACACGTGCAGACGACAATCCTGAAACGGTTGCTAATCGCCTGGAAGTAAATATGAAACAAGCACAACCTTTACTTGATTTTTATGAGAAAAAAGGTTTACTAAAAAATATTAATGGTCAGCAAGATATTGAAAAAGTATTTGCTGATGTCGACGCTCTATTATTACAGGGCAGCCGCAGCTGATACCCGTCATTCTTTCGAAAGTCATAATACTTTTCGCGAGGGGTTATCGGAAACAACAAAAATTTTGAGATTTGCTAAAGTGCCCGGTATACACTGCTTGCGAAAGTTTTATACTTACAAAGAAGTTCTTTTGTGAAGAGTGTTATGGGTTTCGTGGAAGCATCAAGTGATCGGGTATGAATTTTCATATGTTTCCGGAAATCTTATAATAGTACAGTTTTATACCGGATTTATTCATTCCCTGGATTGTGTGAAGCGAAACCAGCGAGCGTCTTTCGAACATCTCTCATACAATCCAACGTTTGTTAATGGAGTTGCTTCTAACCTGTAAAACTGTTGCGAGGTTCTCGATTGGGAACGATTTAGCAGATAAAGAAGGGAGACAGGGTTGATGGCGAAAGACGATGTAATTGAAGTTGAAGGAACAGTTGTTGAGACTTTGCCAAATGCGATGTTTAAGGTACAATTAGAAAATGGGCACACTGTGCTTGCACATGTTTCTGGTAAGATTCGTATGCACTTCATTCGAATTTTGCCTGGTGATAAAGTGACGATTGAGTTATCACCTTATGATTTGACTCGCGGTCGTATCACATACCGTTTTAAATAATCTTTGCACTCCGAAGACTTAAGGAGGTTGAGTTGAATGAAAGTGAGACCATCTGTAAAACCGATTTGCGAAAAATGTAAAGTTATTCGCAGACGCGGTAAAGTAATGGTAATCTGCGAAAACCCAAAACATAAACAAAAACAAGGATAATTTTTAAGGAGGTGCGAAATAAATGGCACGTATTGCTGGTGTTGATATTCCTCGCGATAAACGCGTAGTGATTTCATTAACTTATATTTATGGTGTTGGTAAAGCAACAGCTAAGAAAGTATTAGCTGCAGCTGGTGTTTCTGAAGATACTCGTGTACGTGATCTTACAGATGACGAATTAGACAGAATTCGTACAGAATTAGATAAATATAAAATTGAAGGTGACTTACGCCGAGAAGTATCACTTAACATTAAACGTTTAATGGAAATTGGTTGCTACCGTGGTATCCGTCACCGTCGTGGTTTACCAGTTCGTGGACAAAATACGAAAAACAATGCACGTACTCGTAAAGGTCCTCGTAAAACTGTAGCGAACAAGAAAAAATAATAAGTAAAGGGGGTTTACCGCAATGGCTCGTAAACAACAATCACGTAAACGTCGCGTGAAAAAAAATATCGAATCAGGTATTGCGCACATTCGTTCTACATTTAACAATACAATCGTAACGATCACTGATATGCAAGGGAATGCAGTTTCTTGGTCAAGCGCAGGTGCTCTTGGATTCAAAGGTTCTCGTAAATCCACTCCATACGCTGCTCAAATGGCTGCCGAAGCTGCTGCAAAAGCTTCTCTTGAACATGGTTTAAAAACGTTAGAAGTAACTGTTAAAGGTCCAGGTGCAGGTCGTGAAGCAGCTATTCGTGCACTTCAAGCTGCAGGACTTGAAGTAACAGCGATTAAAGATGTTACACCAGTTCCACATAACGGTTGCCGTCCGCCAAAACGTCGTCGTGTGTAATGGGTGCAACTCTTTGGAGTACATCATTCTTGTGCAAGAAGAATTGTACAAATTTATAAAGTCAAGGTTTTTTGACTATTATGATGGTATGACCTATACAGTCGATGTTTTGAAGGAGGGTAAATTGAATGATCGAAATTGAAAAACCAAGGATTGAAACTGTTGAGATCAGCGAAGATTCCACATACGGTAAGTTTGTTGTCGAACCGCTCGAACGTGGATATGGTACTACTTTGGGAAATTCTTTACGGCGCATCCTTCTATCCTCATTACCTGGTGCAGCGATTACATCTGTACAAATCGATGGGGTATTACATGAATTTTCAACTATTGAAGGGGTAGTAGAGGACGTTGCTTCAATTATTTTAAATCTAAAGAAACTTGCTCTGAAAATTTATTCTGATGAAGAAAAAGTTCTTGAGATTGATGTGAAAGGTGAAGCAACTGTAACAGCTGCTGATATCACTCACGATAGTGACGTTGAAATTTTAAATCCAGATTTATACATTGCAACAGTCGCAAGCAACGGTCATTTGCGTATGCGCATGTATGCAAGAAGAGGCCGTGGTTATACTCCTGCTGATCAAAACAAACGTGAGGATCTTCCTATCGGTGTGATCCC
>Ga0207747_1001227_pt1 | contig 19554 bp, 17 predicted proteins | sample HigsolmetaGSP11D_FD_184839 | JGI IMG/M metagenome (GOLD analysis project Ga0207747, IMG submission 184839) | High solid enriched microbial communities from the Joint BioEnergy Institute, USA - SP1-1-D (SPAdes) | ecosystem: Engineered > Bioreactor > SSF (Solid state fermentation) > Aerobic >...
TCTATGTGGATTAAAAACGCTACATGTCCGAATGGAACGCCATGTTGAAAATGCAAGGAAATTCGCAAACTACTTAAAAAACTTCTTAGGGTATGTCAAACCGATTTGAATAAAAGCGTACCTACATGGAAAACGCGCGTCACATTCCTTAAAGACTCTTCCAACCAAATTTTCATTTCATAAAGTTTCCTTCCGTCACCTATATTGATTATCTTTTTAAATGATTCAACCAGTGTCCTACCCGATTTTTGCCTAAAAAATAGCCCCGATAAACAATAATAAAACATATGGTAATACCGGTGATATCCTTTATGAAATCAATGACTGTTGCTGAACGATAAGGAACAAAAGACTGGTGAATTTCATCGGATAATCCATACAAAGCTGAAACAATCGCAGCCATCCAATTTGTTTTTTTCGTAAGTTTTCCATCGATAGTAAAAAACAACACAAAAAGCACATATAAGATTGCAAATTCAACTAAATGCAATGACTCCTTAATCAAAGAATCTGCAAACGAAAATTTAACGAAGGCATCAGCCGGATTGCTTGATAATATCCAAATGAATCCCATATATAGAAACGGAAGTACCTTTATTAGCCATCGAAACATTTTCATAAATCCAAACCTACTTTCTTTAACTGACTAAATAACATCGAATAGAATCCTTTATATACCAATTACAATCTTTTTCTAGGATCACCAGCGAATAGAAATTAGATAGACAGCCATCAACGCTATCCTTAAAGTTTCAAGAGAATAGAATCCTGCATATACAGTAATTTACACCTTTTCTAAAGTCCCCATCAAGTCGAATGAACGATCTTTGCACTTTTCCTAAAATCCCCAACAACTCGAGCTCTAAACAACAGCATCTTTGTACATTTTCCAAAAATTACCACCAAAAATAGCCCTAAATTAATATCGTTCTCACTACATCTTCTAAAAACTTCTTGTATAAAAAATAAATTTTTACAAAAAATATGAAAAAAGCGTTTTTTGAAGTATATATTTCTCATTTTCTGTTCAAAATGATTCATGAGGTGATGAAAATGAGAGAGGAAGAAAAGAAACTATCTTCTCGCAAACTTGGCATTAAACGCTTCTTCAAAAAACGTTGGGTATACCCTGCAATTTATATCGGCGCCGGTGCAATTCTATTATCTACATTTCTATGGTTCCAAGCAAGAGATAATGAAGGTGCCAAAGAAAACGAATTTGGTTATGAGTCGAACTCTGGCCATAACTTGGCAGGAGAGGACGCTCTTGAAGTTAACAGTCCTGTAGAAGATTTTGAATGGCCAGTAGCAGATAAAAATATTGTAGAAGTGGTAACCTATTTCTACGATCCAGCTGCTACGGAAAAAGAACAAGAAGCTGCGATCATCAGTGACGGAAATAGTTTTTATCCGAGTACAGGGATTGCTATTGCAGGTAAAGACGGTAAAACATTTGATGTTCAAGCTGCCATGGGTGGTAAAGTTAAATCCGTCAAGGAAGATGCACTTCTTGGCAATGTCGTTACCATTGAACATGCAGACAATATCGAAACGATCTATCAATCCCTTGAAGATATCTCTGTCAAACAGGGTGAGAAAGTAAAACAGGGTCAAGTGATTGGTAAGGCAGGAAGAAGTTTGTTAAATGAAGAAGCAGGAATTCATACCCATTTCGAAATTAGAAAAGACGGTGTAGCGGTTAATCCACTAGAGTACTTCCAAAAATCATTAACAACCCTACAAAATACGGATGTGAAGAAATCAGAAACTGTAGCGGATGAAGAGAAAAACGAAGAAGCAAAAGAATCAAAAGTAACCGAAGATGAGTCAGAAAACGTCAAATCTGATAATTCCGAATCGAACGAAAAAGGAAATGACTCCGGTACTGGCGATAAAGAAAATTCAAGTAATGAATAAAATACCGATGCTAACTAATATTCCAAATGTAGTTGAATCCCCCTTTTGAGAATAAATCTGAGGTTGTCCTGAGTTCGGTTGAGAAACCGATAAATGGGCAGCCTTTTTTTGGGAAAATATAGGAACATTTTTGTAAAAAATTTCAGAGGTAATTTAAGAAAATGATGTAAAATTGATTTTTTCTTTAAAGCCCCCTTTATCCTTTAACACCTGAATTATGAAGGAAATCGGCCCCTATTTAGGAACTAACACTGATTCAAGGGGAAAAGCGCGAGTTCATATGGAGTAACGCATGATAACCTTGTTATGTGGGTCCAGTTAATTTCTCCTAGCTGGCCTCTTAGACCGAGAATTATGCGTGGAAAGGATCCATGTCAACTCATCAAAGTGGTAAACAATACTTTGAAAGAAGGTGGGAGCAATTACCTCTGATAAACATGTGTCTGATTGAAGGAGCCTGACCGTCTTTACGCAAAAAATGACCAATCCAGTTACAGAAGACGATATATTACTAACTTACCCAACCGTGTGGTGTTTCCTATTCGTTCAATGGTCAAAACTATTTTCAGAGACGGATAGGGAAAATTAACCTAATTCATACAATAGGAAGGCGAGCTTTAAAATGACATAATCATCCAAATCTCTTGGGTTATATCCTGTTAATTTTGCTAATTTATTTAGTTTATATTGAAGGGTATTCTTATGGATAAATAAATCTTTTGAGCTTTTGGTGATACTGCCATTATTTTTTCCATATATACTTAAAATCTGTATATATTCCTTAATCTCCTCATCAGATAGTCGGGAAAAGACTTTGTTTAAATATGCCGCTTTATCTGTTTGTGATACACGGTTTAAAATTAAACCGAGGTCCATTTCACAAAAATAATGAAAGCATTGATCAGAGAAGGAACTAAACCAACGGACTGTGGAACTTGCCTGTTGATAGGAAGACTGTATGGAAATATCTTTTCCGGTAGGTGAACCGATTCCAAAAATCAATGTCACCTCTAGTTTATTAAATGCTTCATTTCTAATGTTTTGTAAAATAGATTCTAAATCTTCATTAAGTATTCGATCAAGAATAATAATGATTTCGTCATTTTTAATCGTGAACACTTGTTGTTGATTAAATGATAAATACTTTTCTAGTATGGAATTTAAGGCTTCAACCAACTGAGATGAAGGTTCACTTTTTGTTTTAACGATTTTACCAACAATGATATTCTTAGAAGATGTTATATTAATATCAAACATTTGTGTAACATTAGATAGTTTTTTTTCCGAGTCAGGAGTGAAAATTAAAAATTCTATAATGCGTCGATTATTTTCACGCCTTTGGATTGACAATTCTTTAAGCCATGCTTCCTTTATTAAGATTTCAGTCATCTTTTTAATGATTTGACCGAATTTGGATACTTTATCTTTTTCCCCGGTTATTCCGATGACTCCAATAATTTGATTTTCAAAATAAACTGGAATATTGATTCCTTTTCTTGTTCCTTTGTATTGTTGATCACTCTCAATAATAAGTTCCTTTCCGGTTGCACATACAATTTTAGAACCCTCATGTTCTGTATTTATCCTTTTAGGATCTGTACTGGCAATAATGTAACCGTTCGTATTCATAAAGTTTAATTCCTGATTAATGATGTTTTTCATATCTGAAACAATCTGTTGTGCTAAGTTAGCGGAAATTTCCATATTTATTCCCCCACCCCTCATACTCGTTGTTATTTGAAACATATACGGGCCGATTTTCAAACCAAAATATGTTATATGTAATATAGATTATAACTTGAAAACGGTTAAAATTGGAAATATAAGAAGTAACATAAACTTTATAAGTAACCAAATTTTTTTATTCATTAATAAATGAATCATTGATTCTTATAGAAAGGGGATTAACAAATGAAAGTTGGATTTATTGGTCTTGGAATTATGGGAAAACCGATGGCAAAAAACATTATAAAAGCTGGTCACGAATTGACCGTTTATGATTTCAATCAACCAAAAATAGATGAACTTGTTAGACATGGTGCCTACCCGGCAGTGAACGGAAAAGAAGTTGCAGAACGTTCCGAAGTAGTGATTACAATGTTACAAAATTCACCACATGTAAAATCAGCATTATTTGATGAAAACGGAATTGCTCAAGGGTTAACAGCCGGAAAAGCGGTAATTGATATGAGTTCGATTTCCCCGGTTGCAAGTCGTGAATTTTCAGCGGAACTCGAAAAAATGGGGGTTGATTTCCTTGATGCACCAGTTTCCGGCGGCGAACCGGGTGCCATTGCAGGAACAATTGCAGTGATGGTTGGCGGGAAAAAAGAAGTATTTGATAAATATTATGACTTAATGATGACGATGGCATCGTCGGTAACGTATGTGGGTGAAGTTGGTGCAGGGAATATCACAAAATTGGCTAACCAAATTATCGTAGCTGTTAACATTGCGGCACTAAGTGAAGCTTTTACATTGGCCAAAAAAGCCGGTGTTGATCCAAACCTTGTGTTTGAAGCAATTAAAGGCGGCTTAGCAGGAAGTAACGTTATGAACCAAAAGGCACCAAAAATTTTATCAAGAGACTTTAACCCGGGCTTCAGAATCGAATTACACATTAAAGATTTGCAAAATGCACTGGATACATCGCATTCAATTCATTCAACGCTTCCATTAACTTCACAAGTAATGGAAATGATGCAAGCATTAAAAATTGATGGTAATGAAAAAGACGATCACTCTGCATTGGCGAAATTCTATGAAAAGATGAACAATATTACAATAGAATAATTATCTTGTGAAAATACAAATAAATAATAAATATAATAATGACCTCTATATAAAGAAAAGAGAATCTTTTTTATAAACACCAAAAATATCAGTCTGAATTTTGACAACAATAGTTACTACGACATTTTCAGCAAAGTTTCTAAAAAAGGTTGGATAATGTTTTTTTATCGTTTTTGTTATGGAAAAGTGATGAATGAATTAAGAAAGGAAATGGTAGAAAATGTCTCCAATGGTTACCGAAATGCGAGTAATTCCAGTAGCGGGTTATGATAGTATGTTATTAAATTTAAGTGGTGCCCATGGGCCTTACTTCACACGTAATATTGTTATTTTAACTGCAGATAATGGTGAAATCGGTGTTGGTGAAGTACCAGGTGGAGAAAAAATAAGAAAAACATTGGAAGAGTGTAAATGTTTAGTTGTCGGGCGCAATATCGGTGAGTATAAAAATATTTTAAGAGATATCCGAAATAAATATGAATTTTTGGATGCCGGCGGTCGTGGAAATCAAACATTCGATTTACGGACTACTGTTCACGTCATGACAGCTGTTGAAGCATCATTGCTAGATTTATTAGGAAAACATTTCCGTGTACCGGTGGCAGCATTACTTGGTGACGGCCAAGTGAGAGAATCTGTAAAATTCCTGGGCTATTTATTCTATGTCGGTGACAAGGACAAAACAGATTTACCTTATATTGATCACGATGATGACTCAGATGACTGGGGAAGACTGCGCCGGAAAGAAACATTGACTCCTGAAGCGATTGTTGCACTTGCAAAAGCTGCACATAAACGTTATGGTTTTGAAGACTTTAAATTAAAAGGTGGCGTCCTCGAAGGGAAGGAAGAAATCAAAGCTATCCGTGCATTAAAAGAGGCATTCCCAAATGCTCGAATCACCCTTGACCCCAATGGTAGCTGGCTGCTTGATGAAGCAGTAGAATTATGCAAAGATATGCATGGCATTTTAACATATGTTGAGGATCCATGCGGAGCAGAAGGACGTTTCTCCGCACGGGAGATTATGGCAGAATTTGTCAGAAAAACAGGACTTCCAACAGCTACAAATATGGTCGCAACAGACTGGAGGGAAATGTCCCATTCATTGCGATTAAATAGTGTAACCATTCCTTTGGCGGACCCTCACTTCTGGACAATGCAAGGTTCTGTAAGGGTTGCTCAATTATGCCACGATCTAGGAATGACATGGGGTGTTCATTCGAATAACCATTTCGATATTTCGCTTGCAATGGTTGCACACACTGCCGCAGCTGCGCCGGGTGAGATCAATGCTTGTGATACTCACTATATTTGGCAAGACGGGCAAGAGTTATGTAAAGTATCACCGAAAATTAAAAACGGTGAAATTGTTGTACCTAAAGATTCTATTGGTTTAGGAATTGAAATCGACATGGATAGAATTGAAGAAGCTCACCAGTTGTATGTAGACATTAATCTTGGAGCACGTGATGACTCGGTTGCCATGCAGTACTTGATTCCTGGTTGGAAATTTGATAGTAAGCGTCCTTGCCTAGTTCGGTAATCGATGATTTCAAATCGAAATAAAATTATAAGTGATTAGAGGAGAATCAATCATGAATATAGAATTAATCAGAGGGATTATCGTCCCGATTCTGACACCGGTAGATAAGGAAGAAAATATTGATGAAATGCGACTACGCTTCATGGTTGATCATGTCATTGAGGACGGAGTGCACGGGATTTTAGCATTTGGTTCGAATGGAGAATTTTATATGTTCGAGGATGGCGAAATGCAACGTGCATTGGAAATTATACTTGATCAAACAGCTGGTCGTGTTCCGGTATACTTCGGTATTGGTGCTATTCGTACAAAAAAGGCTATCCGCCTTGCAAAAATGGCAGAATCAGTAGGTGCATTCGGCGTTTCCATACTACAACCGATGTTCCTGAAACCGACTTTTGAGGAATTGTATGAACATTTTAAAGCAGTGGCAGATGCGATACCTGAAACCCCTGTTTTGCTTTATAATAATCCGGGGAGAGTTGGCTATACAATGACAGCTGATCTGGTGGAAAAATTGGCACGGTCAGTTCCGAATATTGTCGGTATGAAAGATTCGAGCGGAGATTTCTCATTACTCAGCGAGTATGTCAGACGAACTCGTGATATCGGCTTTAGAGTATTGGCAGGTAAAGATACTTTGATTTATCCGGGTCTTTGCATAGGGACAGTAGGCAGTGTATGTTCAACGGCAAATATGTTTGGTCCGCTTGTCACTTCCATTTATAACAAATTTATGGAAGGTGACTTTGAAGGAGCGTTAGAAGCACAGTTTAAACTCAACCCTGTTCGAATTTCTCAAGATCAAGCCAGCTTTCCGGTTGCTACGAAAGACATGGCCAATCTCATGGGATTGGATGTGGGTGAACCTGTTAAACCTAGCATGCGCTCAAAGGGTGAAGTGCTAGAATTAATGAGACGGAAAATGACGGAAGCGAACTTGTTTAAATTGGAGTCGAAATGATGTAGGTCAGTTTTAATTAAGAACGGGAGGTGAAAGGATGAGAAAAATTGTCATTGCAGCAGATTCTTTTAAAGGAAGCGCCTCCACGATAGAAGTTGAAAACTATATCGAGCAAGGCATCCGCAACATAGATAAAAAGGTGGAAATTGTAAAGATACCGGTTGCTGACGGCGGTGAAGGAACGGTGGATAGTCTCGTTCTAGGTTACCAAGGTGAGTACAAATATGTAGATGTAGTTGGACCTAGTGGAAATATGATCAAGGCAAAATACGGGTTGTTGGATGCTGAAACGGCAATTATTGAAATGGCGGAAGCATCGGGACTTCATCTTGTTTCTGAATTAAATCCTTTTAAAACCACAACATATGGGACAGGTCAATTAATTAAAGCAGCGCTTGATCAAGGTGCTAAAACTATCTATGTTGGTTTGGGCGGTAGTGCAACGAATGATGGTGGAGTAGGTATGGCTCAGGCTTTAGGCGCTTCTTTTAGAGATAAAGATGGCAAAGAAATTGGCTACGGAGCGGATGGTATCAAGAATTTAGAAACGATCGATGTCTCTAATCTTGACAGGCGGTTACAAAACGTAGAAATTATCGGCTTATCTGATGTTACGAATCCGCTTTGTGGAAAAAACGGTGCCTCCCATGTATATGGACCACAAAAAGGGGCGACAGAGAAAGATGTCGAAGTACTTGACCGAATTTTGGCCCACTATGGTAATTTGATAAAAGAACAGGTTGGTATTGATATTATTTACAAAGCAGGTGCAGGTGCAGCAGGTGGATTAGGAGCAGGGTTAATGACTTTCTGTAATGCTCACTTGGAACCAGGTATTACAAGGATTCTCGATATTTTGAATATTGAATTGCATTTGAAGGAAGCAGATCTTGTTATCACAGGTGAAGGGAAAATGGATAGTCAGTCACTTAACGGAAAAGCTCCGGTTGGTGTTGCAAAACTGGCGAAAAAGTATCATGTGCCGGTTATCGCTATTGTAGGGAGTGCTGACTATGATATACAGGAAATTTATCAACACGGGATTGATCTTGTTATTGATACCATCATTAAGCCAATGCCACTAGAAGAGGCGATAAAAAATGTCAAGAAGTTATTGATAATTGCCGGTGAAAATGCTTATAGGGCAAGTCAGATCAATACAAATAAAAAACTATCATGACGGTCAAAATCACTCTCTATCAAAACCTAAAAAAGGGCTATTATAATGTTAATCGTCATATATTCGTTCACTATTACTTTACATACTAAATATTATGCTAAATTGAGAGACTAAAATTTAGTATTGCCTAAAAATATTCATGACTTGTTGTTCTGATCATGGATGAAGCCACTTTTTCGAAAAAAGATCATGGTGTAAGCAAACAATTTAAACAAATAATGACCTCAAAAAATAAATATACCTGAAATATTCACAGCTAAAAAATGATAATAAAAATCTAGTACCCTAATTTAACGTAATCGCCCACTTGACAGAAGTTATAGCATCTAACTAAAATAACTGAATTTTCAATAGCCCTTTCCCATATTTTGGGCATATACTTCCCACTTGACTGAAAAATCGCTTTTTTTCAGTTAGGAGATCGATTCTTTTCGTCACTCTTATTGAAGCTTTTGAATTCGATTCAGTACATCCCAAAAGAAATTATGGTACACGAAATTTGATGATAGTTTGAAGTAAAGTGATCTGCCTGATTTCACCACTTTACTGGCCACTTTGATCAAGCGGGTGCGTATCGTTTCAATTTGCATGGTCTTTAGTCCCTCTGGAAAAGTAGTCAGTTGGTCAAATTATAAGCAAGGAGAGTCAACATCATTTTTACTTCGTTTACTTGAAAAGTGTGACTGTTCATATAATCAAAATAAAAACCATTTTTCGCTTCCTTGATATAGTTTTCCATCTTCCCTCTTTTTTGATAAGCTCGGACGATATCTTGAGGAGAAGCTACTTCAAAATTTGTGACGAAAAAGAAATGCGTAAAGAACAGTTCGCCTGTCGGACGGACCGATTTGACTCTTCTGGTTTGGACCATGATTTTGCTTGATCAATGGTTTCTTCATAATAGGTTTCCGTCTTGGAAACATTTAAAGATGCGGTAGAAGGATGGTACTCCTTCGCTAGACTTTGTAGTTGTGGGTTCGATTTTAACCGAATGATATACAAAACAGACTCATTTTCACACAACTCGTATAATGCCGGAACAGCAAAGCCGCTATCCCCACGAAGAAACAAGGTTGTTTCCGGGAATATTTCGTTATAATGTTCAATTAAAGGCTGAATAAACTCCACCACACCATTCGAGGTATACACATTTCCTGGACGGAGTTGTGCTTTTAAAAAGTCGCCAGTCGCCCCATCAAAAGCGACCAATGGATGAAAACCCATCGTCCCGTAATGGGTATTATATGACGAGGATTCTTGATCCCCATACGTATCTGAATGAGTGGAATCTAAGTCAATAAATAACGACTTTGATTGTCGAACAAGATGAATTTTATTAAACAACTCTTGGTTCGCTTGATTTAAATGTTCGACTGAATGTTTGTTAAATCGATTGTAAAAGAGAGACAGACTAGGCTGGGAGGCGAGTGCTGGTGTTCCAATGATTTCCTTAAACACAGGGTCATGAGTTAACTGATCAGCAGCATTGTCCTCCGCATACCCAACAATGATTTGATAGACTTTTTGACGCAATAAGTTTTCGTTTAAATGAAAATAATATTTTCTTGAATCATTAAGTTCTAGATGGGAAGCCAAAGTCTTAGAAAAACCGATTTATTCATCAAATTCTCTAAAAAGAAACTCACCTGTATCGGAGGAAAGAGAACCTCCATCATTTGACAATTTAATTTTATGATTGATATCAAGTGTTTTTTGCTTTAAAGTAACCATATAAAGAATCCTTTCTGTGTGGTTTTGGATCGTTACTTTAACCTTAACAGAAAGGATTCTTTTTTCATTTTTTTGGTGCAATACTAGCAAGCCGGAATGGCTTGAAAAACAAGGGATTAAATAAAGTTACAGAATTTCTATGAATAATTCAGGATATAGAATGTTATCCATTCGATAAACTAAGTTCCATAATGCAAAAGGAGCAATTAAGAACATTGAAAATCAATAATGATTTTAGATTTTAGATATGTAATAGGAAGATTATTGACCACCAATTGTTTTTCAAAAAAAAGACTGTTATATATAACAAAAATATTAAGAATAATCGACTTCCATAATAGTATAAGTAACATTGTAATTAAAAAAGAAAGCACTTACAATTTAGATAAATAAATGAAGAGTATAAAATAGAAGGGGTGTTTAGCATGAAAGGCCAGGGATCACCGATTATTACTGATATGAAAGTATATCCTGTAGCTGGATATGACAGTGCATTACTTTCATTAAGCGGATGTCATGCACCTTATTTTACAAGAAATATTGTTATATTAGAAGATGAAACCGGTAACAAAGGTATAGGTGAGATACATGGCGGCGAAGATATTACGAAAATGTTAGAAAGTTACCGTCCATTTGTAATTGGACAAGAAATTGGCAATTATCGCAGGGTAATTACCGAAATTCGAAAAGGAGGGTGGAATGCAGAAGGTGATTCAGGAGAAGGTTTACAACAATTGAATATATCAAACTTGAAATTCGTTGTACAGGCAGAAGCAGCAGTTGAATGTGCAATGCTTGATCTACTAGGAAAGTTCTTAAATCTTCCAATTGCTGCTCTTCTGGGAGATGGTGGAATCCAACGAACGGAGGTCCCATTCCTTGGTTACTTGTTCTACATAGCAGATCCTGAAAAAACAGATTTACCTTATATTCGGGAAACCGACTGGAAAGATGATTGGGATCGTGTAAGAAGAAATGAAGCGCTAACTCCGGAAGCAATTGTCACGTTAGCAAAGGCAGCACAAGATAGATATGGATTTAATAATTTTAAACTGAAAGGTGGAGTTTTAAGAGGGGAAGAAGAAATAGAAGCAATCCAAGCATTAAAAGAAGCGTTCCCTAATGCAAGAATTAACTTGGATCCAAATGGAGCTTGGTCACTGGAAGAAGCAATCCGTCTTTGCAAAGGAAGAAGCGATATACTTACTTACGTTGAAGATCCATGTGGACCGGAAGCAGGTTTTTCTAGTCGCGAAATTATGGCTGAATTTAAAGATGCAACAGGACTTCCGGTTGCAACAAATATGATTGCCACCAATTGGCGTCAATTCCATCATGCAGCAGCACTAAGAGCTGTTGATATTGTTTTGGCGGATCCACATTTCTGGACTTTAAACGGTAGTATACGTATGGCATATTTATTAAATGATTGGGGATTAACATGGGGCTCACATTCGAATAGTCACTTTGATATCACGTTGGCAACTTTTGTGCAAGTAGCAGCTGCTGCACCGGGAGAAATTACTCCTGTTGATACCCATTATATTTGGCAAGACGGGCAAGAACTTTGTGATAATCCGGTACAAATACGTGATGGAGTAATTAAATTACCTGATAAACCGGGGTTGGGCGTAGAGATCAATATGGATAAGGTTTTGAAGGCAAATGAGTTATATAATCGCATACCAGAATTTCATGATCGAGATGATTCAAATGCTATGCAATACTTTTTCAAAGACTGGAAATACAACTCAAAGAAACCGAGCTTTGTAAGATAAATAATTCTCATAATATAGAAATATATTTTAAAAAAATTTTTAAAAGGCAGATTAGCATATGAATATTGACTTTTATTTAATATTTTGAAGTATTCTTAGAAAAAATTGTTGTCTTTGGTAAATTTTCATAACCAAAAAAGACAACAAAAAGAATAGATAGCACCATTATGTTATCAAAAAAAGTCTAAATAATCAACTGTCGAAAAGAAATTAAGATTCATTTGACAGTTGTATTTCAAATGCTAGCATGTTTAAAAAATTATTGATTATAACAAAAAAGGTGATATTTTCAAAAAATATTCGAAAAAGTACAATATGTTGTTTTGGTTTTAATAATCAATCATACAGTAATTAGGGCTTATTCCATAAGAAAACAATCTGCTAGTTTATAGATTTCATTCAAAAGTTTCGAAGCCTTTTTTATTATCACTAAGTATGAAAGTGTTTAACAATATATGACATATTGTATAACAGCGAGGGTTTTCAGAAAAATTGATTTTGGATATATTGTGAGGACCTTGCCGATTGTTGGGAAGTTTCCTTGCAGGAATTATTATGGTGTTATCTATTACCAAATTTTAACAGTACCAATTTTTGGAGGAAGAAAAAATGAGCGGTAATACGTCAACAGCAGTAAGTAGTGGTATTGAAAAAAAAACCAACGTTCGTTATGTAATTCTTGCAATGCTATTCTTAGTTACAATGATAAATTACTTAGACCGATCTTCACTTGGAATTGCTTCACCTGTAATGAAAGAGGAACTTGCTTTTGATGCAGTAAAGTTAGGATTTGCATTTTCCGCATTTAACTGGGCTTATACTATTTTTAACATTCCTGGTGGATGGTTACTTGACCGATATGGTGCTAAGAAAGTTTATGGAATAGCATTATTAATTTGGTCTGTGGCTACGTTTTATCAAGGGTTTATTAGCACATTAGTATCTCTATTTGTATTAAGGTTTTTAGTTGGAGTTGCAGAAGCACCTTCATTTCCAGGTAATAGCCGTCTGGCTACGATGTGGTTTCCGCAACATGAACGAGGAAGGGCAGTATCTATTTATAATTCTGCACAATATTTTGGCCTGGCTCTTTTTACTCCGGTAATGGCTTGGATATTACACGAGTATGGGTGGAGACATGTTTTTTGGGTAGCAGGAGGTGCCGGAGTTATTACAGCTTTTTTCTGGTTTAAAATCGTTCGTGAACCCTATAATCATCCAAAAGTAAATCAGGCAGAAATTGAGTATATTAATTCCGGTGGTGGATTAGCAAATGAAGAAAAGAAAATAAAAATAAAGAGATCTCATATTCGGTTATTATTAACCAATAGACAAATGGTAGGAATATATATCGGGCAATATTCATTAAATACAATTGTTTGGTTTTTCTTAACATGGTTTCCAACTTATTTAGTAGAAGAAAAAGGTTTATCATTAATTGAGACGGGATTTGCTGCATCAGTACCATATATCGGTGCATTCTTTGGTGGAATATTTGGCGGAATTATCTCTGATTTATTATTAAAAAAGGGAAAAACACTTTCAATAGCAAGAAAAACGCCGATTGTTATAGGGTTTCTTTTATCAAGTATTATCGTTTTGGCCAATTTTACTCAAAATGTATTTTTAATAATTTTGATTATGTCTATTGCTTTCTTTGCAAAAGGAATGGCAGGTCTTACATGGTCACTTGTTGGTGATATGGCACCAAAAGAATTAATAGGTTTAACAAGTGGTATTTTTAACACATTTGGCAATGCTGCTGGTATTGTAACACCAATAGTCATTGGATACATTTTAGATAAAACAAACTCATTTAGTGGTGCACTTGTTTTTATATCTATCATGTTATTGATTGGAGCCTTATCCTACATTTTTATTGTTAATAAACCGGAAAGAATTGAATTACAGGAGCAAAATTAGGATTCTTCAGTATTACGAAAATACTTTAATGAAATAATTATAACCAAAATATAAGTGATTGATTGAACTGTGGCAGTCCTTTATGTAATCTTATAATATAATAAGTTTTTTGGAGGACAGTGATGAATAGAAGTTTTCAACAAATTCGTGAGCAAGTCTTGAACCGAACCGTTCTCCTTCCCGACGGTACCAAAGTTCCCGCTCTAGGACAAGGGACATGGTACATGGGAGAAAATCCAAATACTTGGCAGGAAGAAGTGCAAACATTACGGACCGGAATTGAGCTGGGAATGACTCTGATCGATACAGCGGAAATGTATGGAGATGGGAATGCAGAGCGATTGGTTGGTGAAGCAATCAGAGGTAAACGGGACGATGTTTTTCTTGTTTCAAAGGTTTATCCCCATAACGCAGGTCGAAATCGGATTAAGCAAGCATGTGAAAACAGTTTGAAACGGCTAGGAACAGATTATCTTGATTTATACCTTTTGCATTGGCGTGGAATGGTTCCACTTGCTGTGGTAATTGAGGGAATGGAACAGTTGAAGGAAGAAGGGAAGATTTTACGTTGGGGGGTCTCTAACCTAGATACGGACGATATGATTGAACTTGTCAATTGTCCAGACGGGAGAAACTGTACGGTAAACCAGGTGCTATATCATCTTGGTTCAAGGGGGATTGAATACGACCTCCTTCCATGGCAACGGGACAATCATATCCCAGTCATGGCTTATAGTCCTTTAGCACAAGGAGGTACATTACGGCATCATTTACTAACCCATCCAATAATTAAAGATTTAGCGGAAAAGAAAGAAGTTGAACCTTACCAAATTTTACTTGCTTGGTGTATCAGAACCAATGAAATTATAGCTATTCCTAAAGCTTCAAAAGTGGAGCATGTTATCGCTAATGCCAAAGCCGCATCTGTTCAATTCACAGATAAGGAATTGGAAAAACTAAACCATGCTTTCCCGGCACCGGATAGAAAAGTACCATTAGATATCATTTGACTAAAAAATGCCTGAGTTGGATAGTTGATTATTCTTTCATCACCATACTCAGGCATATTTCTTTTCATCAGATTTTAAGTCTTTAGTCAATGCCATGATACGTCGTTTCTAAAAATGGACAAATTTATAGAAAAACCTCTCTTTTATCTTTCCAAAAGCTAAACTCCGACATATTTCTCAGGAAATAATTATACTTTTGTCTGGAAATAAAGGAATTTGTTGAAAAATTAACCGATAAGAAATCTATGTAAATAGTATAAAAATTCACTAATAGGATGGCCCTTTCCAATATTTTTTTAATTGCCACAAGGTTTGATAAAGCTACAGCTTGAAAACGTATTTTCATTCCCGAATATATGTCGATAAGCTCCCTTCCTTCTAATATTTTTTTAAGCTCCAACAAATTTTCCACAGTCACTTCACCTATTTTTTCCTCTCCTTCAACCAACCATTCTTTTAAAAAATATTCTCTGCATATTCTAAATTTTGCTGTTGACTTTAGGTTAAACAGAAAAAATGCCCGGAAAACTTGTCCTTATTGCTTTTTTTGTGCATATTCTAGTCCTTATTATAATAAACTGTTACAAAATTCAAGAAATAATAGGGTGGGCATTTTGGTTCAGCGTATTGGAAGGCAAAACTTGATGTATTCTTGCCGCAAAAACAGTGGCGAATTCACTCTGGTTTAACTTAATGGAAAGCAAAAACCAAATAATCTAACCAAATCCCCTCCCCACTACTTAAAGCATAATCATTTCAAAAGAGAGTGTTTGAGGTGAGGAATCGTATTAAAGCAGCTTAGATGGTGTTAGAGACATAATGAAAAATGAATCCGCAGAAAGTATCTACTTTCTGCCGCATAAAGTTTTGAAAAAATAATACATAAATGATGCCAAAAGGACGTTATAACCAATCAAGTTTTAAACGAACCGTTCTTTATGCGGAGGAAGCAGTAATTCGATGGAGCAAGCACGTGTCTCATTTCACACTTCTCACATCCAAATCAAGGAGGCGAGTGGTGTGCACGATTACATCAAAGAAAGGACGATCAAGATTGGAAAATATATCGTGGAGACGAGAAAAACGGTTCGCGTCATAGCGAAGGAGTTTGGCGTATCCAAAAGTACCGTTCATAAAGACTTAACAGAAAGATTGCCAGAAATAAACCCTGAATTAGCTAATGAAGTGAAAGAAATATTAGATTATCATAAGTCAATTCGTCACTTACGGGGAGGAGAAGCAACAAAAATGAAATATAAAAAGGAAACCTCTGAAGAACCAGTTTTAGAAAAATAATTTCCGCATTTTATTTCGCGGATCAACTTCTGAAGACCAAGTCAAACCAAGCTATAGGTCTCCAACTTGGGTCCTTATTTCAACTTGAAATATGTCAATCTATTTAGAAGCACTCATTACCACTTGATACCTGGGTAGAGTGGATGAATACTTGAGTAACCTTTTCCTAGTTTTTCACAAATTGATAAAAAATCGACAAAATATAAAAAAAAATAACATAGGTCCTCCATATTTCAACTCGTTTATGGTAGAATATGCAATTAGAAAGCGTTTTGAACGGGAAAATTAAGGAGGATATTTTATGTTGGCCAGAGATATTGGAATCGATTTAGGAACAGCTAATGTGCTTATTTATGTAAAAGGAAAAGGAATTGTACTGAATGAACCGTCAGTTGTCGCCATTGATTTAAATACCAATAAAGTATTGGCTGTTGGTGAAGAAGCAAGAAGGATGGTTGGGCGAACACCAGGTAATATTGTTGCTATTCGTCCGTTAAAAGACGGCGTAATTGCAGATTTTACCGTCACTGAACAAATGTTAAAATACTTTATCAATAAATTGAATGTAAAAGGATTATTATCAAAACCACGAATTTTAATTTGTTGTCCAACGAATATTACAAGTGTTGAGCAAAAGGCGATTCGCGAAGTAGCCGAAAAAAGCGGTGGAAAAAAAGTTTATTTGGAAGAAGAACCGAAAGTGGCAGCAATTGGCGCCGGTATGGACATTTTCCAACCGAGTGGGAATATGGTGATCGATATCGGTGGAGGTACTTCGGATATTGCTGTTCTTTCTATGGGAGATATTGTCACATCCGCATCAATTAAAACGGCAGGGGATAAATTTGATTTTGAAATTCTCCAGTATATTAAAAAGAAATATAAATTGTTAATTGGAGAGCGAACAGCAGAAAATATTAAAATCAACGTAGGAACGGTGTTTGAAAATTCACGCAACGAGGAAATGGATATTCGGGGTCGTGATCTTGTTTCAGGCTTGCCACGGACAATAACGATAAATTCGGCTGAAATCGAATTCGCCTTAAGGGAATCAATTGCAGTTATTGTTCAAACCGCAAAAAGTGTACTCGAAAAAACTCCTCCTGAATTATCGGCAGACATTATTGATCGCGGGGTTATGTTAACCGGTGGAGGAGCTCTACTTCATGGAATTGATACGTTACTGGCAGAAGAATTAAAAGTGCCGGTATTAATTGCAGAAAACCCGATGGATTGCGTTGCAGTTGGTACGGGTATTATGCTAGACAATATTGATAAAATTGATCGCCGTAGTTTAATTTAACAAAAAGCATGAGTAAGTTCTGATGTTAAACCAAAAAGTTATTCAATAAATAAAACGGGAGCATATCTATTGATTAGCACTCAAAAAGATTTCACAAAAGTTTGTATTCATTATATGAAACATTGAAGTGCTAACCATCCCATGGATTTGTCCCGTTTTTTTATTCAAAAATTATATATCTATCCAAAATCACGAGACCACTGAAAAAGCGCAAAATAATTTCTCTTGCCACCATGTCTAGGAGTAATTTTGTGATTTACCATACTATATATTGTGTTCGTGAACTTATTCCAAGTAGTTTTTCAGTGGTCCCAAAATCACTCGTAACAAAACATACAGCTTTTCTTTAAGCGTTTATGAAAAAACCATTAGATATTTAGTAATGTCTTTCTCTTCAGTAATTGGTAAGCTTTTTTGTTATAATATGACCTTTCAAATAATTTCGCGTATTATTGAGAGGTAATGGTAATGTCGAAAACTTCTTATAGTCCAAGGGTTTGAAAAGTTGATAAAAATTCATTCCCAAAAAGATTATTCAACCAAAATAAAGAAAGCTGTACTAGCGACTACAAATTTCATCGCATACTTATTGACAATGGCACCATCCCAGTTATTTTTCCTGATTTGTTCCATAGCCTAAAGTGGAAACGGTTTTAACTTGTTTTTCCAATATTGCCTAGCAATCTTTATGAGTTCTTTTGCTGAATGACTTAAATAAGAATCTTTTTTATAACTTGCACATATTTCCCAGCAAGGTTCCTGTTGAATGGAAAAATAAACAACGTCAGGAGTATCTCTTGCATAGGACAGAGGAAATACCGAACAACAAATCCCTTCGGCAACCATATGAAATAGATTATAGCAACTCCTTGTTTCTATCAAAATTTTTGGGTGGGTATTCTCCTTATCGACAATCCTGTCATATATTTCCCGAAGCGTTGATCCTTGTTGCATAATTGCAAAGAAACTATTTGAAAACTCTTCCAATTCAATTTTTGGTAGCCTTTCTCCTATTTTTCCACCAAAATGCGCAAGAGGATGAGACTTGGGGACGGCCAATATAATCTCTTCTGAACAAATATGAATATATTCATCAGCTGTCTTTTGAAAGTCTTGTAAAGTTAAAAAGCCGATATCAAGATTACCTTCTGAGATTTCACGTTGTTGCTCCTTGACGCTCATTTCAAACGACTCAATCTTTACATGAGGATATTTTTTGTAAAAAGCAGGATAAATGGATGAAAACATTTCCGGGCCGCGTTCAAGGGTTAAACCAATCTTCATTCTTCCTTTTTTTCGTTCAAGCAAATCATTAATTTGATTGTACGCATCTTTTTTGATACGTAAAATTTTTTTTGCGTTTTCGATATAAATTTCCCCGACTTTTGTGATTTGCCAGTTTCTCTTTGAACGGATAAATAAAGGTGTTCCAAGCTCTTTTTCTATTTTTAGTAATTGCTGGTTTAAGGCGGACTGGGTAATATATAGTTTTTCTGCTGCCTTGGTAATATTGTTTTCTTCAGCAATTGCAATTATATATTCCAACTGCTTTAAGTTCATCGGATTCCCTCCCAACTCTAAATTTTATTAAGAGTAGCATTAAAATTATAACTTTTACTTTCCTCATATTTAAGACTACAATGAATTTGAGAAAAAACAAGTCTTTTGGAGGTAATTCAACCATGTTTATCAAAATGCATAAAAATGATAACGTCGTCATTACAGTGGAATCAATACCAAAAGGGACGGAAGTATTCGAAGGGGTTGTGGTAAACGAAGATATTCCCCAGGGACATAAAATTGCAATAAAAGATCTTGAACAAGGAGAAGCTATTATTCGTTATGGTGTGACACTCGGGTATACTTTAAAACCGATAAAACGTGGAGATTGGGTGAATGAGTATAATTTAGAACTTCCAACTCCACCTTCATTGGATGAACTGGAGTTTGGAAAAAATTTGGTAACCCATTTGCCGGATCCTCCTGTGAAAACTTTTTTTGGTTACCCTAATCCCACTGGGGGTTACGCAGGAACTAGAAATATATTAGGTATTGTGACAACCGTCCAGTGTGTAACCGGGGTTCTGAATAATGCCGTAAAGAGAATAAAACA
>Ga0207747_1001228_pt1 | contig 19554 bp, 19 predicted proteins | sample HigsolmetaGSP11D_FD_184839 | JGI IMG/M metagenome (GOLD analysis project Ga0207747, IMG submission 184839) | High solid enriched microbial communities from the Joint BioEnergy Institute, USA - SP1-1-D (SPAdes) | ecosystem: Engineered > Bioreactor > SSF (Solid state fermentation) > Aerobic >...
AGTATGGACTTTACTTTGTTCGGCAAGCTCATCCAATGATACCTAGCCTTGTATGAGGTTCGTGTTCCTCAAGAATCGGAGGTTTGCCGCTCGCTTCCTTCAGATTCCGCATCACTACGGACACCCTTGCGTTAGGCTATCGCTACTACTGCCTTCGCGATTCGGGACTTTCACCCTATAGAGTGCAGCCATGCCAGGCGCACCGGCAGGGGGCAGTTCCAAACACTTTGGCACTTCCCCTTTTTTTAATGCATCCCTTTCCATTCACCCTGATTTTTGGATGATTTCAACCTTTTCGCTTTTTCTTTATGCATCCGGTTGGCCGCCGCGCTGCCGGCCCCGTCGCCCATTTGCTGCAGCTCCCTTGAAAACTCGGAGTCAGTTTTAGCCGAGTCAAAACCATTTTTGTTTTTCTGTTCTGCGTCGTGCTTCTGTTTTGGCATGCGTTTCCCTCCTTTACCGTTATTATGGGGAAAGCATGCTGAATTATTCCGGTTCCTCATTCTACCGGTACCCGTTAAAAAAACTTATAATATAGGAAGAAAGCATCCAACCCAGTATATAAAGGAGAGGAGGAAACATGCTGCCGCTTTTTTTATCGCGCACGGAGTACCGCTTTTAGCGTTGGAAAATAACCACTATACCCGATTTCTGCAAACCCTTCCGCGAACAGGCCCGAGAAGCCGTGGGCAACAGTCATCTTTTCCGCACACTGGGCATCTTATGAACAAAAGGTCAGCGAACTGGAGCAATACGGCACAATTCATGACTTCTTCTGGTTTCCGGAAAAGCTTTACGAAATCCGGTACCCTGCCAAAGGGGATGCCGGAATCGCAAATGAAATTAAAGGGTTGCTCCATGAACGCGGAATCACCTGCCGGGCGGAGAAAGAACGCAAGCTGGACCACGGAGCGTGGGTTGTCCTTCGTCTTTTGTATCCGGATACCGATATTCCGGTTATTTCCATGTCCGTTAATTCGGAAATCCCGCCGGAACAGGCTTACGAGGTCGGAAAAGCATTGTCCCCATTAAAAGTGAGAGATGTGCTGGTCATTGGGAGCGGCGGTACCGTCCATAATTTGACGATGACCAATATGGCATGAGATGAGGAAACACCGGATGACTGGGCACTTGAATTTGATCATTGGCTTGAAAACCAATTAATAATATGGGATACGACTTCCCTTCTTCACTGCAACAGGTTCGTTCCATCAGCAGAGCTGCTGTCCCGCCCTACGGAGCCGAGCATTTTCTTCCACTCTTTTACGCATTGGGCGCGGGCAATGACCTGAAAAAAGACACACTTTTGCACCGCAGCTACCGATACAATAATCTTAGCCACTCTGTTTGGCGGTTTGCGTAAAAAATGAAGGCTTGGAACCGGCACGCTCTTTTGCCCACGGCACTCGTTCTCCATTAAACTGGCGTGAAACAAATTTGCGTATGGTTTGACTTTACGATATTCACATATCAGTTTTATTTCCCGGGGAGGGGAGATGAATTATGTCGATTTACGATTATACTTTTGAACGTCTGACTGGAAATCAGGAAGAGTCTTTGGCCAATTATAAAAACCAGGTACTGCTGATTGTCAATACGGCAAGCAAATGCGGTTTTACGCCTCAGTATGAAGGGCTTGAACATCTTTATGAGAAGCATAAAGACAAGGAGTTTACCGTACTTGGATTCCCGAGCGACAGTTTTATGAAGTAGGAGTTTGATTCAAGCGAAAAAACCGCCGAGTTTTGAAAAGTCAACTACGGCGTCACATTCCCGCTGTTTAAAAAGACAAAAATGAAGGGCAAAGAAATGAACCCGCTATTTGCCGAACTGCTCCAGCAGGCAGGTGAGAAAAAAATCACATGGAACTTCAACAAGTTCCTGGTTGATCGCCACGGCCACGTCATTCATTATTACGGATCACGGACAAAACCGGAAGAATTGGAAGAAGTGATTGAGGAATTGGTGGAGGCATGATGCGGAAAAAATGAACATCCGCCATTTAGAAGGTCGCCAGTATCTTATGATAAATGGGCGGCCTTCTTTTAAAAATAAGCCCAATTTATTTAAATAGGGCTTGCTGAATAAGTAAAAATTCCAGATTTGACAAGGGTTTTAGCCACTTTTGTCGAATATAAATTGTAAGGATTTTATGGAAAATACGTGAAAAACCTTGCACTTGGAGGCCATTTCAATGTACAAAAAAGCGGAACATCAGTTAACTTTCGTAGAAGATTTTTTTTACCATTCGGCGGAAAATTAAATAAAGAAAATCGCTGGGTTCGCCTGGCTGATATTATTCCTTGGTGGAAAGCTGAAGAAAAGTATGCCAAGTCCTTTAAGAATAAATTCAAAGGCGAACGAGCTTACTCCGTAAAAATCGCTCTTGGAGCTCTCTACATCAAAGAACGGCTTGGGCTGACTGACCGTGAAACTGTCGAACAGATCACAGAAAACCCGTATTTGCAGTATTTTATCGGGTTGCCGGAATTTCAGGAAAAAGCGCCATTCGACCATTCTTTGATGCCTCGTTTCAGGAAACGTCTGGGCGCAAATATCATCAATGAACTCAATGAGTGGATTGTTCTGGAAGAACAGAAACGCTAGTCGGAAAAGACATCTGAAGAAGATGACAACGATGATGATAATCATGATGATGACGATCATCATCCTTCCTGTCCTGCTTCGAAAGAGAGCCCGAGTGAATCGGCTTCTGCTGAAACGAAGAACAAAGGGAAGCTAATCCTGAACGCAACCTGTGCACCGGCCGATATTGCTTATCCCACGGACCTTGGGCTGTTGAACGAAGCTCGTGAGAAACTGGAACATATCATTGATGTGCTGCATGAGCCCCACAAAGGAAAGCAACATAAGCCACGGACCTACAGAAAAAGGGCCCGCAAGGCCTATCTTTCTGTCGCCAAACAACGCAAAGCTGGTGCCCGGAAAATCCGGAAAGCCGTCGGCAAACAGCTTCGATACGTGAAACGTATACTGGATTATGCGTTCATAAATTGTTTAATATTTTCCACTACATCTGCGTAATTTACAGTTGAATAATCTGTAACATCTATCTCATATAATTTTCCAAGTTCAAATTTATCATATCCTCTTGTTGTACATCTTTTTATAAATTCATTATAAGTTAATAGATTATCGGCTTTACTTCTATCTGCCAATTCATCACCTTTTCTATAGCTTGTTACAATATGGCTCAAATGTCTTTCTGGATCGAGATCGCGATTTCTTTGCCTTTCAAATAAAACGTTTAAATCCGCAATTAACCGAATTGTAATTGCTTTATAAGCATACTCCTCAACAAGTTGTTTAATGCGTGGTTTTTGTTTTTGACTAAACGGATAATCAGAAATTATATTGCGGCCTATCTGCATTTTTTGTTCCATGACCTCATAGTATTTTGCCCATGCCATTCTTTCTAGTTCCTTTTTTTCTTCTAAATTACGGTAACCGTACATATCACAATATTGCTCTTTTAATTCATCTTGGGAAAGCATATAAAATGGTCCAAGTTGTTCCTGAATGATTTTGCCCAGGAATGTTTTACCAGTTCCGGGAAAACCAGCTAATAAAATTAAAATCTTCTTCATTCTCAACGCCTCACCATCTGACGATAAAGAGAGAGCACAAGAAATCTCCCGTACTCTCTACCTACAAATATTTTTAATTTACCTGAACGAAATTGCCCTCTTTATTCATAAAGATCTCTATTTTATGTTTCACAATTTCTTTTACTGCCAAATTGCAAGGAATGATATTGTGCCGCAGAGATTTGTTGACTTGAGTTTCTCCAAATGTTTCTTTTGCTTTTGCCGTCCATGCAACCAACAGCTCTGTACCTACGTTAAATTTACGAACTCCATTATCAATTAATTCATGGATATCACTTTCTTTAACCCCTGTACCTCCATGTATAACAAGGGGGATGTCTACTACTGCATTGATTTCTTTCAATAATGGTATATTTACTTCGGTTTTTGATTTATATTGGCCATGATTAGTACCAATTGCAACTGCTAATGCATCTACACCTGTAGCCCTAACAAATTTAACGGCATCCTTTGGATTTGTAAATACCTTATCATGATCATCTACGTGGATTCCTTCTTCTGTACCTCCTATAGTCCCCAGCTCTCCTTCAACTGAGACGCCCCTCTCATGTGCATATTCAACAACTGCACTTGTTCTCATAATGTTTTCTTTGAAAGGTAAACTAGAACCATCGAACATAACTGATGTATACCCTTTGTTAATTGCTTCCTTAATATCTTCAAAGTTCTTAGCGTGATCCAAATGCAATACAACATCTACCATTTCTTTTGTGGCCATGGATTTACATACTGCAACTAGATTTTCATGTCCAATATATTTCGCAGTATCAACACTTGTTTGGATAATAATTGGTGCTCCTTGCTCCTCGGCAGCTCGTATCATATCTGGCAACATTTCCAGATTATGCGTATTAAACGCACCAACTGTAAAATTTAATTTTTCTGCCCTTTGTGTTACTTCTTTTAAGGTGGTATACATCTCATCATTCTCCTTTAAAAGTCATTCTTCTTGTTATTGAGCCCCACGTGTAACGTCTTTAGAAACCTTCATCATTTCGTCCATTTTATTGAGATAAATTTGAAGTGTACTGTCATCGTTTTCTCTTGCTGCCTGTGCTCTTTTCTTGTTATATAGTCTTAATAAAGTTTTATATCCATCCCCAACTGACTTTTTTAATTGAATGCTTTTCTCAAGCGCCTCAATCGCATGATCTTCGTCATCAAGTTCAAAAAACGCCAACCCTATTTCTTCATAAATTTTGGATCTTTCTTCCCTGGATACTTGGTCAATTTTTTCTTGTTTTAATGCAATCGTCTTTAATAATTCTTCTTTTTGTTCATCTGTTAACAAGATCTCTCGTTTCTCCTCATCTAATTTATTTTTTTGCGACTTTTTTTCCTTTTTTCTTTTAAATCCCAGCATTATAAGAACCTCCTGCTATCTTTTTAGATTGCTTTTAAGATAGGGCTAATAATCCAGGCATATAATAAGGCTGCTGTAACAGTATCAACGTCAGTTGCTGTTGCATTAACAAATCCCATTGAGTTGAAAATGGTCACGAGCAAAGCCGGAAGTAGTGTTATAAAGAAACCATGTAGAATACCGCCAATCATTGCCCCACGACGTCCACCGACAACGTTTCCAAATATTCCAGCCGTACCACCCGCAAAGAAAGCTGTTAACATCCCCGGCAAGATCATCGATAAACCAAATACTGGCAGCACAAACATGGCGATAATTGAACCAATTGTCGTTGTGATAAATCCTAAAATTACTGCATTCGGGCTATAAGGGAATAATACCGGACAATCCAAGGCAGGTATCGCATTAGGAACCAATCGCATCGCAATCCCTCTAAATGCAGGGACAATCTCACCCAGCAATAAGCGAACTCCTGAAAGTAATACATACACACCGACTACGAATTGGATCGACTGTAAAAATGCAAACATGATATAGTTGGTACTTCCTGATAATGTAGAACCATATTTTTGTCCTGCAAAAGCTACAGTTATAATATAAAGAGGAACCATGACAACCATTACTGATAAGTAGGTATCTTGAAGAAATTCGAATTGTTTTGGTAGTTTTATATCTTCGATGGATTTTTTCTTTTCTCCTCTTTCACCAAATAATTTTGCAACTCCTGCTTCAAATAAATATCCAATTGTACAGAAGTGCCCTAAAGCGATTTCATTCATTCCGGTAATTTTGCGGACAAATGGTTGTGCTAATGCAGGCATTGCTACTGCGAAAATACCGCCAATGATACCACCTACCAAAATTAAGACAAATCCGCGTAACCCTGCAAAGTAGCCAAAAACTGTAGTCATTGTGGCCATCCAAAGAATAGCCTGACCTGTTAAAAAGATATATTTCCATTTTGTAAATCGTGCAATAATAATATTGACAATAAAGATTGCTAAGAATGTTAGAGCAATGTAACGACCTAATCCAAGTTGATTCATTGCTTGTCCATTTATAGCTTCAATGGAAGGAACAATGCCCTGCATGTGAAAGCCTTTTGTAAATATCTTTCCAAAGTATGTCAAACTGCTTACGATAATGCTGGAACCAGCAGATAAAACCATAAATCCTAACATCGTTTTTAAAGTTCCTGCAATTACTTGCCCAGCAGATTTTTTTTGTAAAATTAATCCCAACATAGCAATTAAAGCGATTGTAACTGAGGCCTGAGTCAAGATGTTTTTGATAATAAAATTTATAACTGCCATTATTTTCCCTCCAGCTCTTAACTTCTATTTTTTAAGCTATAGCACCTTTTTCCTTTAAAACAGGCACTAACTTTTCTTCAATCTCAGCCTTTGAGACTATATTTTTCAAATAAATAATAGTGGTTTGTTTAGGATCAATTGAAAACTTTTCAAACTGCTTTTGGAAATTCTGTGCGGTTACAATAATATCAGGTTTGGCAGATGCAGCGGATGAAATATCGCCATGATCTAATTTCGCATCTACTCCAAACTTATTTAGTACATCTTCTGCAGACATTTGGCAGGCAAAACTGCTTCCTAAACCTGCTCCACATACAAACAAAATACTTATTCTATTCATGGTACTCTCTCCTTAATCAATTATTTTCATCTTTTTTGCAATGTATATATTTGATGCATTTATATCTTTCGTTTTTCTAAGCACATCTTCCAAAGGAATCATCACTGGATTTCCATCTTTAAGGCCGACTAATACATTCGATGTCCCTTTTAATATCTCTTCAGCTGCTGCTAAACCTATCTTTATGGCATGAACCACTTCATTCCCAATCGCATCACCCGCGCGCTGCGTATATCCTAAAATAGAGTATCTGACACGATTGCCCAAAGCATTTTCTAATAAGCTTCCTATTTCAAAACTTGATCCTTGTCTTCCACGTTCCCGTTCACCACCCAAGGTATTTGACTCACAACTTAACACAATAAACTGGCCTTGTGTTTCTAAACATTCTTTAGCTCTTTCAATCAACCTTACTAGATTAATTGGGATTTCCGGTATCAATGCATAGTCAGCACCTCCTGCAATGGCTCCTCCTAATGTTAATTGTCCCGATTGGCCGCCAAATGTTTCTACCATAAAAATTCGATTAGGCAAGTTCATTCCTGTTTGCCGCAATATTATGACTGTTTCCACGATATCATTACATGCCGTATGGTAGCCAATCGTGTAATCAGTGCCATAAATATTATTATCTATGGTCATAGGTATTAATAAAGTACGCAAACCTTCTTTAGATAATAGGCTCGCTCCCTTACCTGAACCCTCCCCGCCACATATAACTAATGTATTAATATCATATTGGTTTAATCTATAAATAATTTCTCTTCTTCCTTCACAGGTAAAAGTTCGTCTTGATCTTGCTGAACGTAATAAAGCACAGCCGGTATTAATATGATTCTTTACAATTTTTTCAGTTAGTTTTATTGGTTCATTTTCACAGATTCGATCAAACCCGCCATTGAACCCCCAAAGTTCAATTTCTCTATTGGCCAACAATCCTTCAAAGAATGCGTTTATTCCACTTGCATCCCCGCCACTAGTTATCACAGCAACTTTCTTCACTTAATCACTTCATTTCCATACAAAACCTGATTGAATGAGTTTACATCATTCGTTTCAATTAACCTATTTAGTTTTTCCTCATCATTTATTAGTTCAATAAGGCTTTTCATTATATTTAAATGGGAATATGAATCTATAGCAGCTAAGCAAAAAATAATTTTAACCGGATCATTATTAGAATTTCCAAAATTTACAGGATTTTTTAATGTCATTACACTGACTCCCATCTTATTTACGCCGTCTTCCGGTCTTGCATGGGCAAGGGCTAAATGTTTTCCCACCACTATATATGGGCCGAGATCTTCAACAGATTTTATCATAGCGTCAATGTACCGTTTCTCAACTGTCCTATCTTTAACAAGAACCTCTGCCACCTTGGCTATAGCTTCTCTCCAATCTTTACATTCCTGATTTAATAGGATATTGGAATCTTTTAGAACGTCCTGCAACATTGGTTGGATCTCCCTTGTATTAATTTTCAAGTTGTAGTTTTTAAATGTGTCTTCAATACTCTTATAAATTTCCTTTGTTACTTTTCCGCCGCAAGAATCAATTAGCTTTAGAATATCTTGCAGAAGTTTTGTCGCATCTAACTCATTTGTTTTGACTCTTCTCTTGTCCTTATTGTTCTTTAAAAAAGCTCTGATTTCCTTTTTGTCACTTTCTCTTAAAATCGGATTTAGTAATAGTACAGGTTTTCTTGAATATTCTATTGGAACAGTAGTGAAAATTAAATCCACATCTAGCTTTTCAATGAAGTCCAATTCATAAGAACTTAGAACTGCAACAATCTCTATATTGAACTGCTCTTTTAAACTTTCAGCCAGTAACTTGCCGGTAGAAACTCCATGATTGCATAACACTACAGCTCGAAAGACAAATTGTTCTTCTTGTCTTATCCTGGAGCGGGAAATTGAAAAGTAAATTGTCAAAAATCCTATTTCATCTTCCGACAATGTCTTCTTTATATAGCACTCTATTTGGCTACTAAAGCGCTTCACTGCATTATATATCTCTGAATAAGATTCTTTAATGGTTTTCTTTAATGGATTAAACACCTGTACATCATGCTTAGCCCGAGTTAATAATCCAGTAATGTGTTTATATAAACCTTCATACAAGTCTTCTTGTTCATAAGAAAACGGGATCCCTGTTACTTTTTCTACATATTCTATCAATTGAATCGTCAATAATTGTGCCGTTACCCAATCAAAAGAATTATTCATATCTTTTGGATTAAACGATTCAATTGTGAAAATAATATATTTCATTTCATTTTGTGAAGGGCGTAGATCAAACTCCGCACATATGGAATCCACAAATTTTTTTACTGGACTTTCAATTTCTAATCTAACTTTTGTTACATCCCTAACAGTACATCCTTCTTGTATACGCCTTATCCATATCCCTAATAATAAAATGACTTGATTCCGGTATACTTGATTAATATCAATTCTGGATTTTTTCAATACTTCATCATAATACTTGCTAATAATTTTTAAAACAGTCACATCCAAATATTCCAACACTATTTTATCTGCACAGGTCAATATTTCATCTGCTTCTCCAAGCCTCATTAAACGATCGATGTCTGTCATACTATTGATTACATCAAACAGCATTGAGCGTTTTGATCTTTCTTGGCCCTCTAATACAATCCCTTGCTTCGGTAAACTAATTACCTTTAATCCGTAATTTTTTAGAAATTGGCGGAGCTTACGCATGTCTTCATCCAGTGTACTTTTAGAGACTTGCAATTGCTCTTCCATTTGATATAACCAAGTCATTTTTGAAGGGTCTACAATTTCAAAAAGCAGTGCTAGAAAACGTTCATCAGGTCGATAATAATCTTGCTCCCTAACTGTACAAATCTGCTCTGACAATTGCTTGCGTTCGATGTTCGATAATGGCAAAATTAGACCTTTTCCTCTTTTGTTTTCAACAAGCGGGTAATGTTTTTCGACCAAATATTTGTTAATTAGAGCCAATTCGTTTCGCAAAGTTCGTTCGCTAGTATGAAATTCCTTACTTAAATCCTCAAAAGTCAGATAGGTATTTGCCTCTAAAAGTCGGGTGAATACTTTTTTTGTCCGTTCTTTCATGGAGTGCAACCCCTTTCATACTTTTATTATAAGATCTATATTTTTATAAGTTTAGTACATCTTTTTGCAACTTTAACTTGCAAAAAAATATACTACTCTGAAATTCACAAAAAGACGAACATTGCCTGTATTGTCAGGAATATTTATGTTATAAAATTGTTCTGGAGAAAAGAAGTATCTCTCCTCGATATTTAGGGATTGCTGAATGCGCAAAAATTCCAGATTTAACAAGGGTTTTAGTCGCTCAAAGTGTAAGAGCCTTTGGAAAATACTTGAAAAACCTTGCACTTGGAGGCCATTTCAATGTACAAAAAACGGAACATCCGTTAACTTTTGTAAAATATTCTATTCTCCCATTCAACGGAAAAATAAATAGGGCTTGCATCCGACTCGTTCAGCAAGCCCTAATTAGAGGTTGAGGTATTCTTATTCCGCCTTCTCTTCAACATTCTTAAAATGATTATAAAACATCTGATAATACCTGCCCCGGCGTTCCATTAGTTCATCATGGCTGCCTTGTTCAATGATTTGCCCGTGGTCGATTACTATGATGTTATCGGCGTCGCGGATCGTATTCAGGCGGTGGGCAATGATGAAACTCGTGCGGTCTTTCATAATCGAAAGCAAGGCATCCTGGATATGCAGTTCTGTGCGCGTATCAATGCTGCTTGTGGCCTCATCGAGTATTAGCAGGGCCGGCTTTGCCAAAAATACCCTTGCAATCGCCAAAAGCTGGCGCTGGCCCTGGCTAAGGTTGCCGCCATTTTCCGACAGCACGGTATCGTATTTGTCCGGCATCCGGTTGATAAAAAGGTCCGCATGTGCCAGCCGTGCCGCCTCCTCGACCTCTTCGTCCGTTGCATCAGGGTTACCGTATTTGATATTTTCCTTGATTGTCCCTGAAAATAAATACGTATCCTGAAGGACAAAACCGAAGCTTTTTCTCAGGCTGTCCCGCGTGTAATTACGGATATCCGTACCATCAATGAATATGCTGCCTTCTGTTACGTCGTAAAAACGCGTCAGCAAGTTAACAATCGTTGTTTTTCCGGCTCCGGTCGGTCCGACGAGCGCCGTACTCGTGCCCGGCTTCGCTTCAAAGCTGATATTTTTAATAATCGGCACATCTGCGCGATACCCGAAGCTGACATTTTTAAAGACAACATGGCCCTTTGGATTTTCGAGCGTCGCGGCATCTGCCGCATCAACCGGCTCTTCTTTTTCATCCAGTATTTCAAACACCCGCTCTGCCCCGGCAACCCCGGACTGAAGGACGTTAAATATATTTGCCAGATTATTGAGCGGCTGTACAAACTGCCGCGAATATGTCAGAAAACTCGCGATTATGCCGACAGTGATTATGCTTTTCAAAGCCAGCACCCCGCCGACAACCGCAACCATGGCAAAGCCGAAGTTGTTAATAACGTTCATAAGCGGCATAAGAAAGCCGGTCCATATTTGCGCCTTCAATCCAACCTTCAGCAGAGACTGGTTCGCTTCTTCAAACTTCTGAATTGCCTTTTCCTCATGGTTAAAAGCCTTTACAACCTCAATGCCTGAAATCGTTTCTTCAATATGGCCGTTTAACCGGCCGAGTTCCGCCTGGTTATTTTTAAACAGCACTGATGTCCTCTTCGCAATCGTCCGCGTCAGCAAAAACACGAGCGGGATCGTGCAGAGGCTCGCAGCCGTTAAAACCGGGCTTAAAATGATCATCATGATGAGCGTGCCGATCAGGGCGATTATTCCTGACATCAGCTGCGTTGTCGATTGGGAAATCGTATTGCTGACGTTGTCAATGTCATTGGACAGGCGGCTCATCAGTTCTCCGTGGGTTCTCGCATCAAAAAACGCAACAGGAAGTTTTTGCAGTTTTTGAAACAGATGGTGCCGCAAGTTCCTTACAATCTGCTGTGAAACGCCGGCAATCAGCCACCCCTGCAAATAGGTGAGCACGGCATCTGCAATATACGCTGTCGCAAGAACAAAAATCATGATTTCAAGCAGGCTGAAGTTGACCTTACTGCCCAGTGACATTGCATCGACAGCCCTTCCGATCAAATACGGCACGCACAACGTTATCACGGAATCAATGAATATAAATATAAGGATGGCGGCGAGCAATTTCCTTTCCCGGCCAAAATAGGTCCAAAGCCTTTTTAACGTCACTTTAAAGTTTTTCGGTTTCTCAGCAGGACCCCGGAACCGTGCCGCACCTCCGCCACCCGGGCGGCCCATCCGCAAAAACGGCGGCGGCTGTGTCCCGTTTCCTCTGTATCCGTTCGTTTGTCCTGCCATTCTACAACACTTCCTTGCCCATTTGTGATTCGTAAATCTCCTGATAAACCCGGCAAGATTTCAGCAGTTCATCATGCGTGCCCAGGCCGGCAACTACGCCCTCATCCATCACGATAATTTTATCCGTATCCATGACGGAGGTAATGCGCTGGGCAATCAGAAGGCAAGTCAGCCCCTTCGTATATTTCTTCAAGGCTTCTTTTATCCGCATTTCGGTCGCTACATCAACGGCACTTGTGCTGTCGTCAAGAATGAGAATTTCCGGTTTCCTGACCAAAGCGCGCGCAATCGAGATGCGCTGTTTCTGCCCGCCGGAAAAGTTGACGCCGCTCTGGCCAATCATCGTATCATATCCCTCAGGTGCGTGAACAATGAAATCATGAGCCTCGGCAAACCTTGCTGCCTGTTCGATCTCATGCATCTCTGCCCGCTCATTTCCCCAAAGAATGTTATCGCGCACACTGCCGGTAAATAGAACATTTTTCTGCGGGACAATCGCAATTTTTTCACGCAAGTCATGCGGATGAAAATACCGGATATCTACACCATCGACTTTGATTGTTCCACCCGTTACATCGTAAAAGCGGAGAATGAGATTCACGAGCGTGCTTTTTCCCGAACCGGTTGAACCGATAATACCGACTGTTTCACCCGGGTGAATGGTAAAAGTGACGCTCTTTAAAACAGCGTCCCGTTCTTTTCCGGTATAAGAAAACGTGACATTTTCAAAGTCAATCCGCCCTTTTACATCCGATTCTTCCGGTTTTCGGTTGTTCCAGGTGATGTTTTCACGGACGGTAAAAACCTCGCCGATCCGGGATGTTGATGCCCTTGCACGAACAAACATATTAAATACCATAGAGATCATTATCAGAGACGTCGAAATTTGCGTCATATAGTTGATAAAGGCGATAATATGGCCGACCTGCATTGTCCCGTTGTTTACACCGATGCCGCCCATCCATAAAATCACGACAATCCCGATGTTGACTGAAAGCAGGATCGCCGGGCTGAAGACGAACATCATCCGGATGGAAGATGTTGATCGTTCCAGCAAATGCTCATTGGCGGCACTGAACTTTTCCACTTCAAACTGAAACCTGTTAAAGGCCTTCACAACGCGTACGCCGGCTAAATACTCCCTCATGATGCCGTTGACACTGTCTAAAGCTTTTTGCACTTTCATAAACAACGGGAAGCCCAACCGCATGTTTGCCATTATAAGGAGAATGACGATCGGCACGACGACAGCCAGCACAACGGAGAGCTGCGGGTCAAGCCGGACGGCCATGATTAAAGCACCAATTGCCAGAAGCGGCGCTTTTACAAACATCCTCATTAAGCCATTGATAAAATTTTGCACCTGCGTGACGTCATTCGTGAGCCGTGTGATAAGCGAGGCCCTGTCAAATGTATCAATACTTTTGAAAGAGAGCCTCTGGATTTTCCGGAACAAATCCGAACGCATTTCCGCACCAAAATTTTGCGACACAATACTGGCCAGCGTGCTCCTTAATGAAGCAGCAACCGCGCCGCTCGCCGTTATGAGCAGCATGAAGCCGCCCATCTTCAGAACGTAATGTAAATTTTTCGAAGCCACGCCGACATCAATGATTTTGGACATAATTGTCGGCTGCATCAAATCACAAAGCGCTTCACACATTAAAAAGAAAAGAGCCGTGCAAAAAAGCTTCCAGTACTTTTTCGCATACTTCTTTAAAAAATGCATCCATCATTCCACCTTTAAAATTTGACAGATCGTTTGTTACAGGAATGAACCTTAATCAATGTGATTTTCCCTTAAATATCCGGCCAACTGCTGAAGAAAACCGATGAACATCTCCTGTTCTTCTTCTGAAAACCGGCTCAATCCTTTGGACAGCTGTTGGAAATAAGAAGCTTTTGCTTCCTGTATAATTTTTTCACCTTTTTCTGTAAGAGAAACAATTTTCACCCGGCCATCACGGGCTGAAACCCCCCGTTCAACATATCCCCACTTCTCAAGCCGGTCGATCATTTGTGAGACAGTGCTCAAACTGACATTAAAATGCTCGGCGAGGCTCCCCATTGTGCAATGGTCTGTCCGGTTCACATGCCGCAACAATGTCCACTGTAATCGCGTAATTTCCTTATCACCGCTTGCCAGCCGGCCTTCCCGTAAATGCCGGTTAATATACCGCCAATGTGTTAGGAACTGGTCGATTTTGTTATCCTCCATGATGGAACTCCTCCTAAGAATTACTTTATTTAGTTTACTAAAGTAATTTGGAGTTGTAAAGCGCGGCATCAAGAAACGATGAAGCATCCCACTCGCTTTTCCAACGCCATGCTCCATCTTCTAAATTACTTTTCACCATCAAATAATTGGTGAACTTTTGATGATTTATTGGTAAAATATAAACAGAATATGAGTGGAACTCGAAGCTGATTAAAAGCAAAGGATGAAGAAGAAATGATTAAAGAGGAACGAATTAATAAAATTGAAGCGTATATTATTGAACATAAATCTGTTTCATTAGATGAGCTGATGGAAGTGTTTCAAGTCTCTAAAAATACAATTCGGCGGGATGTACAGGAACTGGTTGAAAAAGGAAATGTGAAAAAGGTCTACGGCGGTGTGACCGTCAAAGATGACAAGCGCGCTTCATTAGAATCTTTCCATGAACGTCAGGTACGGAATCAGGCTGAAAAAAAATTGATCGGGAAAACGGCAGCAAACTTTGTCAATGACGGGGACATCATTTTTATCGATTCCGGGACAACAACTATTGAAATGATCGAATATATAAAAGACAAGCAAGTTACGGTACTTACCAATAATCTCGATTTCATCTTCAGAGCGCTCCCTTATGAAAATTTAACTGTCATTTCGCCGGGAGGAATTCTTGAAAGAAAAACAAATTCATTCGGAAGCATTAAATATTTGGATATACTGAATGCCTATAATATCAACAAAGCCTTTATGGCGTCCACCGGGGTTTCGCTTGCAAACGGGGTTACCAATGCATCGCCGATCGAAAGTGAGTTAAAAACTTCTATTGTAAACAGGAGTTCCCAAGTGTATTTATTAGTTGACCATGATAAATTTGATAAGTACGGCTTAATGACTTATTGCGGTTTGGATAAAATTGACGTCCTGATTACCGACCGGATTCCAAGCGAAGCGTATCAAAATTATTTTAACAGCACACGCCTCAAACTCATTATTGCTGAATAAGAACTTTACGTGACCCGCTCAGCCATACAAAAATACAGGGGCTGCCAAAAACCGGTAATCCGACTTTTGACAGCCCCTTTTTTGTATAAATAGGGATTGCTGAATTAGCAAAAATTCCAGATTTAACAAGGGTTTTAGCCACTTTTTCCAAATATAAAGTGTAATGGTTTTTGGGAAATACGTGAAAAATCTTGTACTTGGAGGTCGTTTCAATATACAAAAAACGGAGCATCCGTTAACTTTCTAAAAAGATTCTTTACTACCTTCCAGCGGAAAATTAAATAGGGATTGCATCTGATTCGTTCAGCAATCCCTAAATATATTTCAGGGATGGCCCTTATTTGAACCATCCCTTTCCCCTTAATCTACTTCTACTGTCTCCATTTCAAAATACTTTGATACGGCCGCTAAAGTTGTCTCTTTTGCCGTTTTAATTACTTCTTCAGCCTCCAATTGGTAATATTCCGGCCTGAACAATTCCACTGACACAACGCCGGAATAGCCAATTTCTTTCAGCGCAGATAATATACCGTCTAAATCAATTGCTCCCTGCCCCGGCCAGACGCGGTCTTCATCTGTTAAAAAGCCGATTGGAAAGTCTTCCGTGTCATCAATATGTAAAATAAAGATTTTGGAACCGTCCGCTTTTTTCAAGTCTTCCAGATTAGAACCCATTCCGTGGAAATGGAAGCAGTCCAAAACGAGGCCAACATTTTCACGGTCAACAGCCTTTACAATGTCATACCCCTGGCTGAACGTATTCACGGTACATTGCGGGTGCCCGATAAACTCAACTGCAATCTTAATGCCATACGGTTTTGCCAGATCTGACAGTTCTGTTAATACTTCAACACAACTGGCCTTAATATCCTTCTTGAGAATTTTTTCTTCTGTAATAAGCGGTACCGCAACAATAAATTGGACGCCTAATTTCTTTCCTTTTTCCAGCATATCTTTAAATTCGCGGATGATGTCTTCATAGCCTTTTTCATCACGGTTATTGAAAAACACCAATGCATTCAGCGCAAGTGGCTTAATATGATGTGCCCTGAAATAATCCGCCAGTTCATCGATTGGGTGGTTTTGGAGATACTCAGGCAATTTGTCTTCCGTGCGGATTTCGATATAATCATAGCCTAGTTTCTCACAAAGCTCCAGGTCTTTTTCAAGATTAGCGTTTTTCAGTGTTGTCGCCTCATTAAAAGACAATTTCATGTTGATCATCTCCAAACAAAAATTTTAGATGCTGCCAACCAAGTCTTTTAATCCGTTTTTAATCGAGTTCAGCGTGATTTCATTAGACCATTCCGGTTTATCCGGATATGCAAATACCGCATTTGTAATGATGCCATCGAATTTGATTTCCCTTAATTTTCTGTACAGTGCATCAAAATCCACTTCTCCTTCACCAGGGTTTAAATGCTGGTGGATCGTAACATTCGCGCCTGGCGGGTTAATGATATACCTCAGGCCAAACGCGGCTTTATGGTTCATCGTATCCGCAATGAGCACATGTGCCAGCAGATCGCCTGCTTCATCAATATGTTTGGCGACATCGCCGATCCCGTCATCATAATAGAAAGCATGTGGTACAGAATAAACGAGCTTGATCCAATCTTTATCCAGCGCGCGGATCATCCGGATTGCCTCTGTGTTGAGCTCAATAAAATCATTCGGGTGAGCCTGGATATTCAGTTTGATTCCTTCTTTTTCAAAGATCGGCATTAACTCTTCCATCGACTTTATAAAAGCAGCCTCGCTTTCAACCGGCCGGCTTTTGTCTCCGCTGAATTCCGTGTTTATTAAGTCGACTTCAAGCTCAGAAGTGATTTCAATCGTGCGTTTCCAGTTTTTCACGGCTGCCTGGCGCTCTTCTTCATTCGGGGACGACCATTGCTGGACCGGCAGTATGGATGAAATTTTGACGCCTGCATCCGCGCAGTATCTTTTTAAGTCTTTGATCAGTTGTTTATCAACTTTCGGATATTCATAAAACCAAATAAAGTCTTTGCGGGGAGATAATTCCACCCATTCATATCCCAATCTGGCAACGGCATCGATTGTATCTTTTAAATTTGTGTTGTCCCGGTAATGTGACGGATCGTAAGCTAAACGCATTTTCTATTCCCCTTTCTTCCAAAGTAATCAAACACCCAGTTTACCGTCATCTGCATGATTGCGGTAAAATTCCGGCGCTTCCGGAAGTACAATCTGTTCTTTCTCGCCAGTAAGCTGGGCTTTCATACAGGCATCAGAAGTGACGGCTGCAATATAACCGTCCCAGGACGTTGGCCCCTGCGGTTCGCCTTTTCGCAAAACGGAGTCGATAAAATCCTGGATTTCCGCGTTGTAGGCATCCATGAATCTTTCTTTCCAGTCGTTCAAAATTCCGGCACTCAGCTTTTCATTTTTTCGTATGACCACGCTCGGGTATTCCGGCAGTTTCGCAATACCTTCTTCCCCGACCACTTCACATTGAATATCATAGCCGTACTTGCAATTGACAAATACCTCAACGTTAATCACGATGCCTTTATTGGTTTCAATAGTGATCAGCTGTGGATCTTGCAATTTTTCATGCGCGTATTTCGTTTTCCTCGGAAATAAAATTTGAACGGATTTATAATCATCGTTGATTAACCAGTGCAGCACATCGATTTCATGAATTAATGTATCGGTTACTGCCATATCCGTTGTATAATTTTCATTGACTTCCTGATTCCGGTGTGCAGCCCAGATCATTAACGGGTCGCCGATTTCATTGTTTTCAATGGTTTTCTTTAATTGGATATAACCGTTGTCATAACGGCGCATAAATCCGACCTGGACTAATTTTTTGCCATGCTTCATTTCTGCTTCAACAATTCTTTTGCAGCCTTCTGCAGTTGTCGCAAGCGGTTTTTCGCAAAATACGAATTTCCCAGCTTCAATCGCAGCAAGAACTGTAGATTCATGTGCCGGCCCCCAGCTTGTTACAACAACTGCATTGATATTCGGATCAGCGATCAGCGAGACGTCATCCGGATAAACAGTTGCATCCAACTGATATTGTTCGACAGTTTGTTTTGCTGCAGCCTGGTTTACATCCGTAACGGCAACAATTTTCCCGCCGGACAGTTTATTTGTAATTCTGTTGATATGCTCGCGCCCGATTGCCCCAGTTCCAACGACACCAATACGTAAAACCATGTTGAATTTCCTCCTTTGAATAATACAAAATACTGCATCTATAGCATCGCTTTGCGCGGAGCGACGGACGTAATGCAAGCCGACTCTCCGTCTTCACATCCGCCCGGGCCCCGTGCAGGCAAAGCAAATGCAATGTTTCCTTATGAAAATTCTTGTAAAATATAATATTTTAAATCAAGAATCTATTTAAATTTATATTATTATTCTAAACGATGATATAACGATTCGCAATAAAACGCTTACTTTTCTTTCCGACATAAAATCTTTTTACACTTCTTTCACAGCTTCTATTACTGCGCTACTTTCTTTACGACCAAAATTCCTGAAGTGACTTTCCAGCTGTTCCAGTGATTTCCCTTTAGTTTCAGGCAGGCATTTTTTTGCAAAAGCAATGGCCCCAATGCCAAGAACAGCAAAAATAAAGAATGTAGTTGACAGTCCGACCGCATTTAATAAAATTGGAAAGAAAAATCCAACCAGGAAGTTCGTAATCCACAAGCAAAATACGGTAACGCCCATTCCAAGTCCCCTTAGTTTCAGCGGGAATATTTCCGATAACATAAGCCATGTTACAGGGGATATCGCTCCTTGCTGGAATGCAAGAAAAGTAACAGTCATTGCAAGAACAGCATACGGGAGAGCTGAAGATCCATTCAAAACGAAGGAGAAAATTCCAATTAATGTAAGCGATATGGTTGTTCCGCTTAGCCCCGTAATTAACATTGGCCGCCTTCCGACTCTCCCTAAAAACCAGATCCCAACAAATGTAGCCAAAACAGAAATGATCCCGTTGGCAATGTTCCCTATAAGGGCAGCATTTGTAGAAAATCCGGAGTGTTGGAGTATTTGCGTACCGTAATACATAATAGAGTTAACACCCGTTACTTGCTGTACAATGCCTATCCCAATACCGATTAATACAATCCGGCGAATCCATGGTATGTTTAAATCGCGCAGTGTTGCCCTTTTTAGTTCTGATTCTTCTGCCAGCGTCTCCTGAATTTCGGTAAGTTCGTTTTGAGCGCGGTTTTGATCCCGGACCTCTTTTAAAATCCGGAGTGCTTCTCCTATTTTCCCTTTTGAAGCAAGCCAGCGCGGGCT
>Ga0207747_1001234_pt1 | contig 19491 bp, 17 predicted proteins | sample HigsolmetaGSP11D_FD_184839 | JGI IMG/M metagenome (GOLD analysis project Ga0207747, IMG submission 184839) | High solid enriched microbial communities from the Joint BioEnergy Institute, USA - SP1-1-D (SPAdes) | ecosystem: Engineered > Bioreactor > SSF (Solid state fermentation) > Aerobic >...
CACCCCGGTCTAGAACCCCCGGACATGAGTCGCCGCCAGCACGCGCCCGAGCCTGTCCCCGCACTGATCACCACCTCCGCCGACCTCGCCGCCCTCTGCGAGCGCCTGCGCAGGGAGAGCTTCGTCACCGTCGATACCGAATTCATGCGGGAGCGGACCTACTGGCCTGAGCTCTGCGTGGTGCAACTGGCCGGCGAGCACGAGGTTGCAGTGGTGGACGCCCTGGCGCCCGATCTGGACCTTGCCCCGCTTGGCGCCCTGCTAGCCGACAGGAACGTGATGAAGGTGTTCCACGCCGCCCGGCAGGACATCGAGATCTTCCTGCTGAAATTCGATGCGGTGCCGGTGCCGCTGTTCGATACCCAGGTCGCCGCCATGGTGGCCGGCTTCGGCGACCAGGTGAGTTACGACGCGCTCTGCCGGGCGCTGGCCGGGACGCATATCGACAAGGCGCACCGTTTCTCAGACTGGTCGGTGCGGCCGCTTTCCGCCGCCCAGATCGCCTATGCGGCGGCGGATGTAACGCATCTGCGCCGCATCTACACCGCACTCCGCGACCGGCTGGAGCGGGAGGGGCGACTGGACTGGGTTGCGGAGGAGATGGCGGCCCTGGCCGACCCCGCCACCTACCGCATAGATCCCGAGACCGCCTGGGAAAGGCTGCGGCCCCGCACCCATAACCGCCGCCTCCTCGGCCTGCTGCGCGCCGCCGCGGCTTGGCGGGAGCGGGAGGCGCAGCGGATCAACATCCCGCGCCAGCGCCTGGTGAGGGATGAGACCCTTCTGGAACTGGCCGCCACCGGGCCGGAGACGCCGGCGGAACTGGCCCGCGCCCGAGGAATCTCGGAAGGCTTCGCCAAGGGCCGCAGCGGCGCCGGGCTGATCGCCGCGATCAAGGCGGCCAAGGCGCTGCCGGAGTCGGAACTGCCGGAACCGCCGCGGGAGCGGCACGGCCCCTCCCCTTCCCCGGCCCTGGTGGCGCTGCTGAAGGTGCTGCTGGCGGCCAAGAGCGAAGAGCACCACGTCGCGCCCAAGCTGCTGGCCAGCAGCGAGGACCTGGACCGCCTCGCCGCCGAGGACCGCCCGGACCTGCCCGCCCTGCATGGCTGGCGGCGGGAGGTGTTCGGCAATGCCGCCCTGGCGCTGAAGACCGGCAAGCTGGCGCTGGGCGTCGAGGGGCGGAAGGTGAAGCTGATTGGGGCGGATTGAGGGGCGGCCGCCCTACCCCCCCGCCACCTCCACCACCGCTTCCAGCCCCAGCGTCGCCGCCAGCGCCTCCACCCGGCGCTGCACGCTCTCGCCGGCGAAGACGCCGGTTCCCTCCGAAAGGCGCAGCACCAGCCGCCCGCCCTGCCGCTCCAGCGCCGTGCCGGCGAGCAGCGCCGGGGTGCCGCCGCAGAGCGTGTAGGCCAGCCTGAGCGCCGCCCCCAGCGCCTCCGCCCGGCGGATCGCCGGCACGTCCAGCAGCACGCGGGTCTCGGCCAGGAACAGCGCGCCCGGCTCGGCTTCGTAACGCAGGGCGGCACAGAGGGCGAGGAAGGCGCGGTGATGGTGGTCCAGCCCGACGCCGTGCTGGCGCAGCACGCGCAGATAGGCCTGCTCCGCCCGGTATTCCGGGTGGTCGTGGCTGCCGATATCGGAGATCCAGCAGGCGGCCTCCCGCAGGGTGCGGTCGGTGGCGCTTTCCTGGGGGAAGAGCGGATCGGTCCAGGCCAGCAGGGCCGGCGGCAGGTCGAGGTCGCGGCCCCAGTTCAACGCCAACTCCCGCGCCGCGGAGAGCAGCGGGTCGGCCTGGCGCACCGCCTCCGGCAGCAGGCGGGCGTACCAGCCCTCCCGGATGCCGTTGGCGGAAAAGACCACGCGGGCTGCCCCGGTGGCGCGCAGCAGGCGGCGCATGACCACCGCGGCGAAGGGCAGGTCCATCAGCCGCTTCTGCGGCGCGCCCGGCATCCGCTCCAGCACCCGGCGGGAGGCCGCGGTCACCACCCCGGCGAGATCCCGCGCCTCCTCCCGCGGCAGGACGTAGTGATGGACGATGGCCAGGGGGTAGCCGGTCTGGGCGATGTGGATCCGCGCCAGGGCACGCCAGGCGCCGCCCACGAGGTAGAGGTCGTGCCCGCCGCCTTCGGCCAGCCAGGGGAGCCGGGCGAGTTCCTCCTGTACGATGGCGCGGGCGCAGGTGACCTCGTTGCCGGACCGGTCCGCCAGGCGCAGGACGCCGAGGGGCAGGGAGCCGGTGCGGACCGCCCGCCCGGCCTGCAGCCGCGCCACCTCCATGGACCCGCCGCCCAGATCGGCCAGGATGCCCTCGGCGCCGGGGAAGCCCAGCAGCACGCCCTCGGCGGAAAGCTGCGCCTCCTGCTCGCCGCTCAGGATGCGGATGGGGATGCCGGGCATGCGGGCCTGGAGCGCGGCGACGAATTCCGGGCCGTTGACAGCGTCGCGCACGGCGGAGGTCGCCAGGATCTCCAGCGGATCGGCCTGCATGGCGCGGGCGACGGCGTGGTAGCGGGCCATCACCGTCAGCGCCGGGCCGATCGCCGCCTCGTTCAGCCTGCCGGTGGATTGCAGCCCGCGGCCGAGGGCGAGCACCGCCTTCTCGTTGAAGATCGCCTGCGGGTTGCGGCCCCTCCCCTCGAAGACCACGAGGCGGACGGAATTGGAGCCGAGATCCACCACGCCGCAGCGCGGCGGCCGGCCGCCGCCGGCCCGCGCCGAGGCGGGCCGGACCAGATCGGGCGCGTCCAAGGGACCTAGTCCTCAAGCATCCGGTTGGGACGGGCCCGCTTGGCCTGGCCGGGGGGGCGGGTCGGCGGGTTCAGCGCGCTGCCGCGCCCGGAGAGCGAGGGGTTGGTCATGAAATACTCATGTGCCGAGACGGGGTGCGGGCCCGGCGGCAGGCGCCGCCAGGATCCGTCCGCATGCAGTTCCCAGCTCTGCGCCGTGTCCTTCAGGTTCACCACCATGATCTGATCCAGGATCTGCGCGTGCACGGTGGGGTTCTCCACCGGCACCAGAGTTTCAACGCGCCACTCCATGTTCCGCGCCATCCAGTCCGCGGAGGAGATGAAGACCCTGGCGCGGCGGCTGGGAAGCCGGTGGCCGTTGCCGAAGACGCAGATGCGCGAATGCTCCAGGAAGCGCCCGACGATGGACTTCACGCGGATGTTCTCGGACAGGCCGGGAACGCCGGGGCGCAGGCAGCAGATGCCGCGGATCACCCCCTCCACCCGCACTCCGGCCCGGCTGGCGCGGTAGAGGGCGTCGATGAGCTGCTCGTCCACCAGGCTGTTCATCTTGATCCAGATGCCGGCGGGCTTGCCTTCGCGGGCGAAGCGGATCTCCTGCTCGATCAGGCCGAGCAGGGTCGGGCGGATGGTCAGCGGCGAGAAGGCCAGCGCCTCCATCGTCTCCGGCCGGGCATAGCCGGTCATGTAGTTGAACAGCTTGGCGGCGTCCCGGGTCAGCGCCGGATCGGCGGTGAAGAAGGAGAGGTCAGTATAGACCCGCGCCGTGATCGGGTGATAGTTGCCGGTGCCGAAATGCGCGTAGGAGCGCAGCGCATTGCCTTCCCGCCGCACCACCAGCGACACCTTGGCGTGGATCTTCAGGTCCACGAAGCCATAGACCACCTGCACGCCGGCGGCTTCCAATTCGCGCGCCAGGGCGATGTTGCGCTCCTCGTCGAAGCGGGCCTTCAGCTCGACCATGGCGGTGACACTCTTGCCCGCATCCGCGGCCTCGATCAGGGCGCGGGCGATCGGGCTCTCGCGGCTGGTGCGGTAGAGCGTCTGCTTGATCGCGACCACATTCGGATCGCGCGCCGCCTGGCGGAGGAATTGCACCACCACGTCGAAGGACTCGTAGGGGTGGTGCACAACGATGTCCTTGGCGCGGATCGCCGCGAAGCAGTCGCCGCCATAGTCCAGGATGCGCTCCGGGAAGCGCGGGGTGTAGGGCGTGAACAGCAGGTCCGGCCGGTCGTCCACGATGAGCTGCTTGAGATCCGCCAGGCCTAGCAGCCCGTCCACCAGGAAGACGCCGCCGGGGCTGGCGCCCAGTTCCTCCGCCACAAAGCCGACCAGGTCTGCCGGGGTCGAGGCGATGACGGAGAGGTGGATGGCGCGGCCGCGGCGGCGGCGCTTCAGCGCGGTCTCGTAGGACCGGACCAGGTCCTCGGCCTCCTCCTCGAATTCCACATCGGTGTCGCGGATCAGGCGGAACAGCCCGCGCTCCACCGGGATGAAGCCGGGGAAGAGGCGGCCGAGGCAGAGGGTGATCAGATCCTCCAGCAGCACGAAGCGGATGGTGCGGTCGCCCTCCGTCGCCGGCAGGCGGATGAAGCGGTCCACCTGCGGCGGCAGCGGCAGCAGCGCCTTCATGGTGCCGCCATCCTCCTCCCGCACCAGCTTCAGCGCCATGCAGAGCGAGAGATTGGCGATGAAGGGAAAGGGATGCGCCGGGTCCACCGCCAGCGGCGTCAGCACCGGGAAGACCCGCTCCATAAAGAAGGCCTGCAGCCATTCACGGTCGGCCTCGGACAGTTCCTCCGTCTCGCAGACGGTGAGGCCGGCCTCCCGCAGCAGGCCCCGCAATTCCCGCCAGCTTCGCTGCTGCTCCTCGATCAGCGTATGGGCGCGTTCCTGCACATCGGCCAATTGCTGTGCCGGGGTGCGGCCATCCGGTGAGAGCGCAGTGATGCCGGCGCGCTCCTGCCCGACCAGCCCGGCGACGCGCACGGAGTAGAATTCGTCGAGGTTGGAGGCGGAGATGGCGACGAAGCGCAGCCGCTCCAGCAGCGGGTGCTTCGGGTTCGCCGCCTCCTCCAGCACACGGGTGTTGAAGTCGAGCCAGGACAGTTCCCGGTTGATGAAACGCTCCGGCGAATCCGGCGCGATGGCAGGGCTCGGTACCTCAACGGGCGGCAGGGATTCGGCAACTGACATGGGCAGAGCCTACAACAGCCGGGGGGCCGGGATAGATCCGTTCTCCGGTTCGGCTGCCGCATCCTCCTCGAAGCCGGGCATCCCCTCCAGCGCGGCGCGGGTCAGGGCGCGGGTCAGGCGGCCGCCGGTGGCAAGGGCCGCGCGGTCCAGCCGGGCCGCGGCCTCGGCCACCGCCGCCGCCTCCCGCGGCAGGCGGGAGAGCAGCCAGGCCTGCAGGCCGGGATCCACGCGAAGCTGCCGGTCGGCGAAATGCTTCTGCAGCAGCGCGGCCAGCAGCGAATCGCCGGGCGGCTGCACCGCAACGGCGGTCATGGCGCGGAGCCGGCTGCGCAGGTCCGGCAGCGCCACCGGCCAGCGCGCCGGCGCCTCCCGCCCGGCCAGCAGCACTGGCTGGCGGCGCTCGGCGCAGAGGTTCAGCAGGTGCAGCAACGCCCGCTCCTCCGCCGCGCAATCGGCATCGTCCACCGCCAGGCCGGGGCCCGGCGGGACTTCCGGCAGGCCGCGCAACATGGGGCCTTCCAGCACCGGCCAGCCGCGCTCGGCCGCCATGCCGCGCAGCATGTGGGTCTTGCCGGTGGCCGCCGGGCCGAACAGGGCGAGGCGGCCGCCCGGCCAGTCCTCCGGCCGCCGCAGCCAGGCCAGGGCGGCGCGGTTGGACTCGTCCTCCAGCAGATCGGCTGGGTCGTGCGAGGTGGCGAAGGGCAGCGGCAGCGGCAGTTGGCGCGGCGGATAGAAGGCGCTCATGTCCCGGTGCGCGGCGGGTCGAGGTAAAGCGGGCTCTCCAGATACCGCCGCAGCCAGTAGCGGGCGACGACGCCGATCGCCGCGGCCATCGGCACCGCCAGCAGCACGCCGAGGAAGCCGAAGGCGACGCCGCCGGCAAAGAGCGCGAAGATCACCCAGACCGCATGCAGTTCCACGCGGTCGCCCAGCAGCCGGGGATAGATGATGTAGCCCTCCACCGTCTGCCCCAGCAGGAAGACACCGAGGACGGTCAGCACCCCGTTCCAGGTGCCGAATTGCGCCAGCGCCAAGGCCAGCGCGGTAATCATGCCAGTGAGCGAGCCGACATAGGGGATGAAGGAGAGAATGCCCGCCATCAGCCCGACCGTCAGCCCCAGCTCCAGCCCCACCGCCGACAGCGCCGCCGCGTAATACACCGCCAGCAGCGCGCAGCAGATGAGCTGCCCGCGCAGCCAGGCGGAGAGCACCCGGTCCGTATCCTGCGCCAATTGCCGCAGCGTGGCGGCGGAGCGGCGCGGCAGCCAGGCATCCACGCGGATGATGATCCGCGGCCAGTCGCGCAGCAGGTAGAAGGCGACGATGGGCGTGACCACGACCAGGGTGAAGACGTTGAACAGCGCCACCCCGCCGCCGATCAGCCGGGCAAGCGCGGTGCCGAGGAAGGATATGATCGAACCCGCCTGCGCCACGGCCAGGTCCTGCAACTGGCCGCTCACGACATCCGGCCCGAAGCGCTCGGACAATGCCGTGACCGCCTCCCGCACCGCCTGGCCGATGCCCAGCACATAGCTCGGCAGGCGTTGCAGCAGCACGGTGGCCTGGGAGATCAGCAGCGGATAGAGCAGCAGCACGCAGAGCAGCGCGACGGCCGCCAGGGCCAGGATCAGCAGCAGCGCTGCGAGCGTCCGCGGAACCCCGAGCCAGGCCAGCCGGGTGGCGGGCGGGTCCAGGAAATAGGCGATGAAGGCCGCCAGGACGAAAGGCGTCAGGATCGCCGAGAACAGCCAGAGGACGAGCAGCAGCGCGGCGAGCAGGCCGAGGGCCAGCCCGATGCGCTGGCCGCGGGTGGAGATGCGCGGCGGGCTGGGCAGGACGCGACCGCGGCCGGGGGCGGGCGGCGCCTCCCCGGCAGGCGGGCGCGGCAGCGGACGGTCCGGCGGCGGGACGAGGTTCATGGCCCCTCCCCCCCCGGATGGGCGCGCGGGCCGCGCAGCGCCGAGGCCACATAGGCGACGCCGGAGGCGAAGGTGGTGGCGGCAACCAGCCAGATCATCGCCTCCAGCAAGGCGGCGGCGTGCAGGCCAAAGCCGGCCAGCAGGAGGGCCAGCCCGGCCAGGCCGAGCTGCAGCAGCGTATTGAGCTTGGAGATGAAGAGCGGCCGGATGGCCGGCGGCTGCCCCAGCACCCAGAAGACCAGCACTCCACCGACGATCACCAGGTCCCGGAACACCACCAGGATGGCGAGCCAGTCCGGCAGCACCTCGATCCCCGCCAGGGTGATGTAGACGGAGACCAGCAGCGCCTTGTCCGCCACCGGGTCGAGCAGCGCCCCGAGCGCGGAGCGGGCATTGCGCACCCGCGCCAGCCAGCCATCCAGCGCGTCCGAGATGCCGGCCCCGACGAACAGCCCAAAGGCGATGTCCAGCCGGTGCTGCAGGATCAGCCAGATGGTTGCCGGCACGGCGCAGAGCCGGGCCAGGGTGATGAGATTGGGCAGGGTGACGAGCGCATGGCGCCCCGCCTCGGGATCGAGGCCGGTCATGCCGCCGCCCTCCGGCGCGCGGCGCGGGTCATCCCCCTCCGGCAAGGCCCACACGCCAGGCCAGGCCTGGCCCCAGATCCGTGGCGGGCGCCAGCGCGATGCCCAGCCCGGCCAGGTCGCCGGCCGCCAGTTGCGGCGGCGCGCGCAGGCCGATCCGCAGCCGCGCGGCCTCCACCGTGATACCGAGGATCTCCACCGAGGCGACCGCGCCCGAGGATTGCAGGCGCCGCCGCAATTCCAGCCACTCCCCCATGGAGCGGTAATTGGCGATGGCATCCAGCCAATTCGAGGCCGGGCCCGTAGGCGCCGCTCCGTCGTGGCCAGGCGCGGCGGCCACCGGGGGCAGGCCCGGTACCCGCCCGGCCAGCATGGGGCGGACCTTCGCCCCGTTGAAATTCACCGTGATCCGGCCGCTGTAGCGGGTAGGAGAGATGCGTTCCTGCTCAATGACGATGGAGGAGACGAGATTCTCGATCTGGCCGTCGGAAAGCTGGATCGGCGGCGCCCCGGCCTCCGCCAGCATCCGCTCCCAGGCGGTGCGGCGGCCGGCGGCCAGCGCCCGCTCCCTCGCCAGGACGCCGTTCTCCGCCGTGGCCTCGGCCGGGACGCCGTGCTGGCTGAGGTTCAGGCCGGTACTGGGCTCGACGCTGGCCGGACCCTCCGATTCGGGGGGCGGGAAGCCCTGGGCCTGGGCCGGTTCGGCAACCATGCCGGCAAGCAGCAGCGCCGCAGTTGCGAACAGGGCGCGCGCATGGTTGTTTCCGCCGCGGCCGACCGGCGCGGCCTGTCCGGAGCCTGTCCTGCAGCCCAGCATCGGCTCTCCGTCTCTCCCGAATTCCTGGCCGGCCGATTCGAACCGTGGCGCCTGGTGGCGCTGCGGTCATCGGACCAAACCATGGCCATAGCCGATCGGAGGTCGCCCTGACCAGTTCCCCCTCCCAGAGCCTGACCTACCGCGATGCCGGCGTCGACATCGATGCCGGCGACGCGCTGGTGGAGGCGATCAAGCCCCTCGCCAAGGCCACGTCCCGCAGCGGCAGCATGGGCGGGCTCGGCGGCTTCGGCGCCCTGTTCGACCCCCGTGCGGCGGGGTTCACCGACCCCGTGCTGGTTTCCTCGACCGACGGTGTCGGCACCAAGCTGCGCATCGCGATCGATGCCGGCCTGCATGACACTGTGGGCATCGACCTGGTCGCCATGTGCGTGAACGACCTGGTGGTGCAGGGCGCCGAGCCGCTGTTCTTCCTGGACTACTTCGCCACCGGCAAGCTGCGGCTGGAGCAGGCGCGCGCCGTCATCGCCGGCATCGCCGAGGGCTGCCGCCAGGCCGGCTGCGCCCTGGTCGGCGGCGAGACCGCCGAGATGCCCGGCATGTACGCCGCGGAGGACTACGACCTCGCCGGCTTCGCAGTCGGCGCCGCGGAGCGGGGCAACCTTCTGCCGCGCGGCGACATCGGCCCCGGCGACGTGCTGCTGGGCCTGGCCAGCACGGGCGTGCATTCCAACGGCTTCTCCCTGATTCGGCGCATCGTCGCGGCCAGCGGGCTGAACCTGGCCGATCCGGCACCCTTCGCGCCCGGGACGACGTTGGGGCAGGCGCTGCTGGCGCCGACCCGAATTTACGTGAAGCCGCTGCTGGCCCTGCATCGCGCCGGTCTGCTGAAGGCCGCGGCGCATATCACCGGCGGCGGCCTGCCCGGCAACCTGCCGCGCGTGCTGCCGGAGGGGGTGGAGGCGGCGGTGGACGCCGCCTCCTGGGCCGTGCCGCCCGTCTTCGGCTGGCTGGCCCGGACCGGCAATGTCGTGGCGGAGGAACTGCTGCGGGTCTTCAATTGCGGCATCGGCATGGTCGTGGTGGTCGCCGCCGACAAGGCCGAGGATGCCGCCGCCCGGCTGCGGGCGGAGGGTGAGACGGTGTTCCGGATCGGCCATCTCGCCGCCCGGTCCGGCGCGGCGGGGCTGCGGGTGGAGAACCTTGCCCAGGGCTGGCCGGCCGCATGAGGAAGCGGACCGCCATCCTGATCTCGGGCCGCGGCTCCAACATGGCCGCGCTGCTGGCGGCGGCGGCTGACCCCGCCTATCCGGCCGAGATCGCCCTGGTGCTCTCCAACCGTGCCGATGCGGCGGGGCTGGCGCGGGCCAAGGCGGCCGGGGTGCCGGTGGCCGTGGTGGAAAGCCGCGCCTTCCGCGGCGACCGCGACGGATTCGAGCGGGCCATGGAGGCGGAGTTCGCGCGGCACGGCGTGGAATTGCTGGCGCTCGCCGGCTTCATGCGGGTGCTGACGCCCGGATTCGTCGGGCGCTGGGAGGGAAGGCTGGTGAACATCCACCCTTCCCTGCTGCCCGCCTTCCCTGGGCTCGACACCCATCGGCGTGCGCTTGAGGCCGGGGTGCGGCTGCATGGCTGCACCGTGCATCTGGTCAGCGCCGGGGTGGATGAGGGGCCGATCCTGGCTCAGGCCGCGGTGCCCGTGCTGGCCGGGGATACGCCGGAAAGCCTGGCGGCACGGGTGCTGGAGCAGGAGCACCGCCTCTATCCCGCCGCCCTGGCCTGGCTGGCAGCCGGGCGGGTGCGGCTGGAGGATGGCCGGGCAGTGATCGCCGGAATGGCTTCTCCGCAGGCTGCGCTTCTCAACCCCTTGCCGTCCGTGCCGGCGCTTCCTACACCGGCAGCCTGACAGGCGCGACCAGACGAAGGGATCAGCCGTGGCCGAGCACCAGGACTCCTATGAATTCGCCGCCGTGGAGGCGAAGGACATCATAGCCGAACGCCAGCGCGGCTGGGAGAATTTCACCCAATTCATCACCTGGTCGATCGTGCTGACCGCGATCATCCTGCTGGCAATGCTGCTCTTCCTGGCCTGAGTCCAAGCCAGCAAATCATTTCGGGGGCGGCCTTCGGGCCGCCCCCGCGCCATTTCAGCCGGTGATCTCGATGCCGGCGAAGAAGAAGGCGATCTCGGCCTTCGCGGTCTCCGGGCTGTCGGAGCCGTGGACGCTGTTCGCCTCGATGCTCTCGGCGAATTCCTTGCGGATGGTGCCCGGCGCGGCATTGGCCGGGTTGGTGGCGCCCATGATCTCGCGGTTCTTGGCGACGGCATTCTCGCCCTCCAGCACCTGCACCACCACCGGGCCGCTGGTCATGAAGGCGACCAGGTCCTTGTAGAAGGGGCGCTCCCGGTGGACGGCATAGAATTCGCCGGCCTGCGCCTCGGACAGGCGCAGGCGCTTCTGCGCCACGATGCGCAGGCCCGCCTCCTCGAATTTGGCGTTGATCTTGCCGGTCAGGTTCCGGCGGGTGGCGTCGGGCTTGATGATGGAGAGGGTGCGCTCGATGGCCATGGGGGCGTCCTTTGTCCGGGATTTCGGTGGCCGCCCGATAAGGGAGGCAGCCGCGCCCGGCAAGTGCCACCCCCGCCCTGCCTGCCGCGTTGCCCCCTGAGCAGCAATGGAGGGCAGCGCATGACCGGACAGGACCGTAAGGATCAGGCGGCCTCCCCGGCCAAGCCGGCGGCCCCACGCAAGACCTACATGCCGAAGCCCCCATCCCGCACCGATCTGGATCAGGTCAGCCGGGAGCAGGCGCTGATCTCGGACGACTGGACCGGCGAGCCGGCCGGGCAGCCCGGCAAGGACGAGGCCGGTACGAAGCCCTCGCCGGACTGACCCGGCCGTTGGCGGCGGCCGCCCTGCCCGGCTAGAAGCCGCGCATGACGGTCCTGGCCATCCGCAACCTGACGCTCCGCATCGCCGGCCGAGCCCTGCTGGAAGGGGCAGATCTGGCCGTGGATCCTGGCCGCAAGACCGGCCTGGTGGGTCGCAACGGGGCCGGGAAGTCCACCCTGCTGCGTGCCATCATTGGCGAATTGCAACCGGATGGGGGCGAGATCCGCCTCGCCGCCCGCGCCCGGCTCGGCCATGTGGCGCAGGAGGCGCCGGCAGGCGAGGCCAGCCTCCTGGATACCGTGCTTGCCGCCGACACGGAGCGCGCTGCCCTGCTGGCGGAACTGGAAGGCCACCCCGACCCGCAGCGGCTGGGCGAGATCCACGAGCGCCTGATCGCCATCCGCGCCGACAGCGCCCCCGCCCGCGCCGCCACCGTATTGGCGGGCTTAGGCTTCGATGCCGAGGCGCAGGCGCGGCCCATCGCCGAATTCTCCGGCGGCTGGCGGATGCGCGTGGCCCTCGCCCGCGCCCTGTTCCTGGAGCCGGACCTGCTGCTGCTGGACGAGCCGACCAACCACCTCGACCTCGAAGCCACCATGTGGCTGGAGGGCTGGCTGGCGCGCTTCGCCGGCGCCGCCATCATCGTCAGCCACGACCGGGACCTGCTGGACCGCTGCGTGGATGCCATCGCGCATCTCGATCGCGGCAAGCTGACGCTCTATTCCGGCGGCTTCGAGGATTTCATCCGGATCCGCGCCGAACGCCAGGCGCAGCAACAGGCACAGAACGAGAAGCTCGCCGCCGAGCGCGCCCGCATCCAGGCCTTCGTCGACCGCTTCCGCGCCAAGGCTACCAAGGCGCGCCAGGCGCAGTCCCGCCTGAAGGCGCTGGAGCGCATGCCCGTGATCGAGGCGGTGGTGGAGGACGCACCGCCCCGCTTCGCCTTCCCCGAGCCGGTCGCCCTGCCGCCGCCGATCCTGTCCCTGTCGCGCGCCTCGGTGGGCTATGACGGGCGCCCGGTGCTGCGCAACCTGGACCTGCGGCTGGACCAGGACGACCGCATCGCCCTGCTCGGCGCCAATGGCAACGGCAAGTCCACCCTGGCGAAACTGTTTGCCGGGCGGCTGCAGCCGTTGTCCGGCGAGATCCATCGCACGCCGAAGCTGAAGGTGGGCTACTTCGCGCAGCATCAGGCGGAGGAACTGGATCCGAATGGCACGCCGCTCTCCCACATGCAGACGGCGCTGCCGAAGGCGACCGAGACGCAATGCCGCGCCCAGCTCGCCCGCTTCGGCCTCGACGAGGACCGCGCCACCACCTTGATCTCCGCCTGTTCCGGCGGGGAGAAGGCACGGCTGCTGCTGGCCCTCTGCACGCGGGAGGCGCCGCAGCTCCTGATTCTGGACGAGCCGACCAACCACCTCGACATCGACGCGCGGGAGGCGCTGGTGAAGGCGCTGGCCGAGTATGGCGGTGCGGTGGTGCTCATCACCCATGACCCGCATCTGGTGGATTTGGTGGCGGACCGGCTCTGGCTGGTGGCAGACGGAACCGTGCGCCCCTTCGACGGCGACCTCGACGACTACCGCGCATTGCTGGCGGAGCGGACACGCCCGGCACCGCGCAGCGATGCAGCGCCTACACGAAAGGAGGAACGGCGGGAACGGGCCGAGGCGCGCAGCGCCCTGGCGCCGCTGCGCGACAGGCTGAAGCGGGTGGAGGCGTCGCTCGCGAAACTTCAGCAGGAAGCCGCCACCATCGACGGCGCGCTGGCCGACCCGCGCCTCTACGCCAACAACAATGCCGATCTGATCACCCGCGCCACTGCCCGCCGCGCCGCCATCGCGCGGGAAGTGGAGGCGCTGGAAGCGGAGTGGCTGGAGTTGCAGGAGCAGCTCGAAGCCGCGGCGTGATCCGTCTGGCAAATCACGGCTATTCGGATCCCATATTGGGAATACGGAGCTGCGGGCCAAAGTCTGTTGCAACGAGAGGCGCGGTATCCCGCCGCGCGTCGGTGCAAGGACTGAGAGATATGCTTCGCAAGGTTTTGCTTGCTTCCGTGCTTACCCTTGGCGCCGCCGGCATTGCGCAGGCGCAGGATCCCGGCCCCTGGCTGATCGGCGGCGGCGATAATGCCCAGGTGGTCTATGCCGCGCCCAGCAGCAACGTGGTGGGCGGAGCCGTCGGCACCATCAGCGGCGGTGGCGACAACACGCGGATCGCCTATGGCCGGCTTCCCGCCGCACATGCGCAGAGCGGCATGACGGCCGAGTTGGTGGGCGGCGGCGAGAATGCGCAGGTCGTCTACCATCAGGCTATGCCGGGCGGCTCGATGCTTGCCGGCCAGGTGGCGCGGGTCGGCGGCTGACCGCCGATCTTCCACCAGACTGAACGGTCCAAGGCCCGGAGGCACCCCCTCCGGGTCTCCGTTCGTTCAGCCGTAGATTGCGACCTCCGGCGCCATCCCGGCGCGCAGCACACCGCGATGCATCCGGGCGGTGCCGAAGGCGATGCCGGGCTGGCCCGCCGCATCCACCGCGATCAGTCCGCCGCCGCCGCCGCATTCCGGCACCAGCCGCAGCGCAACCTCCGCCGCCGCCTGCTGCACCGGCATGCCACGGTAGCGCATCAGCGCCGAAACCTCATGCGCCGCAGCGCAGCGGATGAAGGCCTCACCGACACCGGTGCAGGAGACGGCGACCTGCGCATCCGCCCAGGTGCCGGCGCCGATCAGCGGGCTGTCGCCGATGCGGCCGTCGCGCTTGTTGGTCATGCCGCCGGTGGAGGTCGCCGCCGCCAGCCGGCCGGAGGCATCGCGCGCCACCGCGCCCACCGTGCCCATGCGGGTGGAAATGTCGTGGTCCAGCGCCACCTGCTGCGCCGCCAGCGCCTTCTGCAATTGCTGCCAGCGATGCTCCGTGCGGAAGTATTCCGGCGGCGCCATCGCCAGCCCCTCGGCCTCGGCGAAGGCATCCGCGGCGGGGCCGGCCAGCAGCACATGCGGCGTGCGCTCCATCACCGCCTGCGCCGCCGTGACCGGATTGCGGATGCGAGTAACGCCGGCGACCGCGCCGGCCCGGCGGGTGGCGCCATCCATCACCGAAGCATCCATCTCGATCCGGCCGCCATGGGTGAAGGTGCTGCCGCGGCCGGCATTGAAGAGCGGGCAGTCCTCCAGGCTGCGCACCGCGGCGATGACGGCGGCGAGCGCCGGGCCGCCTTGCGCCAGCACGCCCTCCCCGGCCTTCAGCGCGGCCAGCAGCGCGGCGCGGTACTCGGCCTCCCGCGCCGGGGTCCTTTCCTCCGGCTGGATGGCGCCCGCGCCGCCATGAATCACGAGGGTGTATCCGCTCATAGGCTCTCCCCTGCCACAACGCCGGCGCTGCCTGGATCCCAAAGCCAGTCCGGATCCGGCCGTATGGTGACGCCCGCCAGGAAACGTGGCGGCGGCCGGTGCCGCTCCCGGCCCGCCAGCACCGCCTCCCCGCGCTCCGTCAGGGCCAGCGGGGCGGCACGCGCGATCAGGCGGCGCGGGCCGGTGCGCAGGCGGTCAATCACCTCCGCGACGATCAGATCGGTTACATGGAAGACCGGATCGGCTGCGCGCAGGGCACGGAGCACCATTGCTTCGTCGGTCGCGCCGTCGCGTATCGCCCGCAGCGCCAGGCGCTCGGTCTCGGCCAGCCCGTCCGTGGCCCAGGGCAGGTCACGCAAATGCCGGCGCAGCGCCGCGCCCAGGAAGGGCAGCGCCAGCGGGCGACGGGAGAGTGCATCGAGCGCCCGTGGATCCGGCGCGGTGAAACACGCCCAGGCTTCCGCCGCCTGTTCCATCTGCAGCAGGGTGAGCGGCGCCGGGCGCAGCGCCGCCAGTTCCGCATCCGACAGATCCGGGAAGCTGCGCACCCCGTCCGCCGGCAGCAGCCAGAGCCGGCCATCCATTCCACGCCGCCCAGCCAGCAGCGACAGCACGCGCAGCAGCGCCGCCTGGTCCCAGAGGTCGTGCTCGAACCACAGCCACACCGCGTCATGCCGGTGCAGCAATTGCAGCGCCGCGTATTCCTGGCCGAGGCGCAGCCGCACCGCAGCCGGATCGGCATCCGCATGACGCGCGACGAAGCGCGCCCGGAGCGCCAGCCAGTCCGCCAGGTCGCCGTCATCCAGGGCCGGCCCCTGGCAGACAGGATCGGAGAAGCAGAGATAGGCGCCCTCGATCCCCGCCTGCGGCAGACGGTCCCGCAGGTCGTCGCCGCAGCGGAGATGCAGCAGGCTCATGCCGGGCGCCGCTCCCGGGCCCGGCTCAGTTCACCTTCAGGCCAAGCTTGCGGATCATCTCCCGGTCCTCCTCGACCTGCTGGCGCACGAAGGCCTTGTAGCTCTCCGTGTCCTTGTACATCACCGGCATGTCGAAGCGGTCCAGCACCGCAAGATGCGAAGGATCGTAGAGCGCGTCCTTGAAGATGTCGTGCAGCGCCTTCACCACGCCCGGGTCCATGCCTTTCGGTCCGGCGATCCCGTAGGGCGAGGCGGAAACGATGTCGATGCCCACCTCCCGCAGGGTCGGCACCTCCGGGAAGCGCTTGGCGCGCTCCTCGCTCCAGACCACCAGCAGGCGCAGCTTGCCGTCCTGCACGAGCTGCGACCAGCCAGAGCTGTCCGCCAGCGCGTCGATCTGGCCACCGAGCAGCGCCTGCATGTTCTCCGCCACGCCGCGGAAGGGCACATGCGTCCACTCGATGCCCTTCTCCCCGGCGATCCGCTCCATGGTGATGTGGAGCGAGGTGCCGACGCCGGGCGTGCCGTAATTGATCTTCCCGGGGTTCTTCTTCGCGTATTCCAGGAATTCCGGGAAGGTCTTCCAGGGAGCGTCGGCCCGGACCACCACGCCGAAGAGATAGCCGGTCAGGTGGATGATGTAGCTGAAATCCGTCAGCGGATCGAAAGGCGGACGGGAGGACATGTAGGGATAGCGGAAGACGCTGACCGGCATCTGCGCCAGGGCGTAGCCGTCCGGCTTCTCGTTCAGGAGCTGCTGCGCGCCGAGGATGCCGCCGGCGCCGGACTTGTTCTCCGGCACCACCGTTGCGCCGATCTTCTTCGAGGCGGCGTCGCACAGCGCCCGCATCTGCACATCCGTGGTGCCGCCCGGCGCCCAGGGGATGAACATGCGGATTGGCCGGTTCGGGAAGCCCTGCTGCGCGATGGCAGGGCGGGCGAGCGGCGCGGCGGCGGCCGCGCCGGCAAGCGCGAGCAATCCGCGGCGGCGGAGGAATGGTACGGGCATGACGTTCTCCCGGATGCGGCAGCCCTGGACGGGCCATTACGGGAAGCGGATTAGAGGATGCGCCCGCCCCTGTCCATGCCGTGCCCGCATCCCCTGCCCCGCGGGTCAGATCGCCCGCAGGAAATACTGGCCCAGCGTCTTGAAGCCGATCCGGAACAGCACGACAGTGTTCGCCGGATAGTACTGGTTCGTCACCAGGTCCTGGGCGAAGCGCTTCATGAACAGGCCCTCCAGGATGAAGCATTCGTCCTCGTAGCCGATATTGCCCTGGATCAGCGCCGGCCGGTCGAGGGTGAGGTCGTACTTCCCGCTGACGCCGACATGCCAGTAGTCGCCAATGCGCGCGGAGATGCCGCCCCCCACCTCGTCGCGGGCCTGCGTCGGGATCAGGTAGGGCAGCGGCAGCGAATAGAGATAGCCGGCCGAGAGCGTGACCTTGCCGAGCGAGAGATTGGCCACGGTGTCCACCATCCGCCGTTCCGTCGGGCGATCGCCGTCCAGCCGGATGCGGCCGATCATCTCGAACCAGGGGACCGGCGCCACCCGCAGCCGGGCGACATAGTCTGAGAAGCGGCGCTCTATTCCCGAGCCGGGATAGGGGTTGTAGGCGGTGTCGTTGAAGCGGTAGGAGCGGCCGACCAGCCCCTCGATCTGTCCGCCATTGCGGAAGTCCCAGGCGGCGCGCAGCGCCATGTCGATGCGCGTGTCGCCCTCCTGCCGGTCGCGGCCGGTGAAGCGGTTCAGGGCGAAGAGGTTGGCATCGGTGAATTCGAAATCGATGCTGTCCTCGTTCGGGATCCGGTTCTGCGGACCCTGGCGCGGCCCGGTCACGAACTGGATCCGCGGCTCGATGGTCTGGCTGCCCCATTCCCCGGCGTAGCGGACGAAGGGCATGCGCCAGTCCACCGCGGCGCGGATATTGCCCACCTCACGGGTGCCGTTGGCATCGGGCAGGTTGATCGGCATGTTCTCCTGGCCGCGGGCGTAGTAGCCCAGCGCATCGGCCTGAACCTTGAAGGTCCAGACCCCGCCGAAGCGGTCCACCTCCGGCCGCTGCCAGGTGACGCGGGTGGCAATCCGCTGGGTCATGCTGCCGACATCCCGGTAGATGCCGAGCAGCCCGGCATCCACGGTCAGGAAGCCGCCCAGGATCTTCTCGCGCGGCGCCTGCTCGTAATAGATGTTGGGCAGGACGTAGGGGATCAGGCGCGTGTCGTCCACGCTGCGCAGGCCCTGATAGGCGCGGGCGTCGACCCGCGCATAGGCATCCGTGCCCCAGAAGCCCTCGGCGAAGACCTGGCTGGTGAGCACGCGCTGGTACTGGTAGCGGAAGGTGCGAAGGTACAGCTCGCTGGTGGCGCGGTTCAGGTCGAAGCCGGTGCGCCAGTTCTCGTCGACCGAGAAGCGGCCCTTGGCGAAGATGTGGCCGGCCACGTTCTCCTTGCCGTTCGGCAGGCCGCTCGTATCGGTGCCGTTGAAGCCGCCGAGCGAGGCCTCGGCCGAGATCTCGCCGAAATTGAACTTCTTCCGGTACTCCAGGCCGAGATTTGGATACTGCCGGGCGGAGAAGAGCGGCGAGATGGTCAGGTCGGAGGTCTGGTCGATCGCCCAGAAATAGGGTGTCTCCGCGAAGGGGCCGAGGAAGCGCGTGATGCCGAGCGTCGGGAAGAGGAAGCCGGAGGCGCGTGGCGCGGCAGGATCCGGGTGTGAGAGATAGGGCGTGTAGAGCACCGGGACGCCCGCCAGCCGCACTTGCGCATCCCGGTAGGTGATCCGCTGGTCCTGCTTGTTCTGCGTCGCGCGCCTGGCCCGCACTTCCCAGAGCGGCGGCCGGGTCGGGTCGTCGGCGCAGAGATTGCAGGCGGAGTAGACTACCCGCGCCAGCTCATTGACCATGCCGCCCTCGCTGCGGCGGGCGCCGTTCGCCGCCATCCGGGCATTTGCCGCCAGCAGGGCACGCACACCTGTCAGCACGCCGTCGCGGAAGCGGTCCTTCAGCTCCGCCTCGTCGGCGAAGAGCGCCTGGCCGTCCGGCTCCAGCAACTGGACATTGCCGCGGGCGGTGGCGACGCCGGTGTTGCGGTTGTAGGTGAATTCGTCGGCACGCAACAGGCGCTCGCCCTGCCAGGCCTCGACATGGCCACGGGCGGTGACCACGCCGGTTTCCCGGTTGTACTCCACCTCGTCCGCCGTGAAGGTCACGGGGGTGTTGGTGTCGGCGCTCAGGCCCCCGCCGAGGCCCCGGAGCGGCGACGGCCGGGACTGCGGTGTCGCCGCCGGCGGCGGGCTGGTGTCCCGCGGCGTGATCATCGGCGCCTCCTGCCCCCATCCGGGCCCGGCGGCGCCGACCCAGGCCGCGAGCGCGGTCGCGCCGGCCAGAACCGGCGCCCTGCTAGACTTCTGCCTGCGACCGCGCGGCATGGCGTCTGTCATCCGTCCTCCAGGTGCAGCAGCAGGGCGAGGGCGAGCAGCAGGCCGGCGATGGTCGGTGCCCAGGCGGCCAGGCTCACGGGCAGCGAGCCGGCCTCGCCGAACTCGCTGGTGATCTTGTCGAGCACGAAGAGCGCGAAGCCGGCGGAGACGCCGGCCCCGATCATCTGCGCCACCCCGCCGCGGCGGGATTGGCGCATGGAGAAGCCGGCGGCCAGCAGCGCCATGGCGGCGGCCAGAAGCGGCAGGCTCAGCAGGCTCTGGAAATGCAGGCGGTGGCGCACGGCGGAGAAGCCGGCCTGCTCCAGCACCGCGATGAAGCCGGGCAACGCCCAGAAGCTCAGCGTGTCCGGGGAGGCGAAGCTGTTCTCGATCCGGTCCGGCGTCAGCTCCGTGGGGAAGGAGATGGTCTGGCGCGGGCCGGCGCTGTGGTCGGCATTGAAGGTGATGCTGTCCTCCAGCACCCAGCGGCCCGGCAGCAGCCGGGCGCGCGGCGCCTCGATGCGCTGCAGCGGGCGGTCATTGGCGGAGAGGCGCCAGAGGCTCACATCGGTCATGGTGAAGGCGGTCGGCACCGCCTCGCCCCGCCCGGCCTCCGGCCGGCCGGAGAGGATCGCCACACCCATCGGGTCCAGCCCCCGGTCGGCCTGGCGCAGCCAGAG
>Ga0207747_1001239_pt1 | contig 19438 bp, 16 predicted proteins | sample HigsolmetaGSP11D_FD_184839 | JGI IMG/M metagenome (GOLD analysis project Ga0207747, IMG submission 184839) | High solid enriched microbial communities from the Joint BioEnergy Institute, USA - SP1-1-D (SPAdes) | ecosystem: Engineered > Bioreactor > SSF (Solid state fermentation) > Aerobic >...
GAGCTCCGAGGAGGCTCGAGCCGGGCCCGCGGAAAGCGTCCCCGGAACGGAAATCAATTTTTAATAACATATCAAAAAAACATCATTTTCTCCTTGGAGAAAATGATGTTTTTTTAGATTTGTCCCAACCTCGATTTTTTTATTCAAAATACTCTTTATAATATCCGCCCACTTTACCAGTGTTATCAATAACGAAAATAAATTCTTCTGTTTCATTTTTTACTTCATATTCTTTTCCAACCGTTAACACATTGGATACTAAATATTTTTTGGCATTTGTATTCACACATTTTACTTTACGGATGGTCGGCGCATCCTTCCATTTCAGATTTAGCATACTCATACCCTCTCTTTTCTTTAATCTATCGTCTATCATTATAACATCAAATTCTAGAGTTTATACAGAAAAGATTTCAAATTTGTCCCAGTCATGAGTTTTGGTTCGCATTTTCCCCAAAAACTTAAAAATAGGTACAGCTGTCTAACACATTTCTGTGTAATTTACATATAATAAGCATAAACCGATATTCTTTTCCAAAATAATGTATAAAAATGGATTACTGGAAAAAACTATAGAGTACACCATCCCTATGATTTTTAAGACTCTTTTCGAAAAGGTGATGACGATGCTAAACTACTTGGATGTCGGGAAGGGCGAAGAAATTGTCTTTATTCATGGATTGGGCAATCGCATCCAGGCATGGGCTCCACAGCTGGAACTGACGACGCAATATCGCCTTATTATGATTGAATTAAGGGGGCATGGTTACTCTCCGGAAAAAGAAAATATTCAGGTGGAATTTTTTGCAAAGGATATTATGGAAGTTTTAGACTTTTTAAATATCGAAAAAGCGCATTTTGTTGGCCTTTCTCTCGGTGGGATCGTTGCGTTAGAAATATGTAAGCGCTTTAAAAAACGAGTAAAATCACTTATTTTATGTAATACCACTTATTACATTCCAACATTATTTGGAAATTTAACCCTTGAAAAAACAAAACGATTTTTGAAAAGAAACACCATTGACCAATTAAATGAACGCCTTATCAAAAAATGTTTATACAATCCGAAAGAGAAAAAAGCCTATGAATTAGCGAAAGATGCCTTTTACATTCGGGAAGATACGTATTTAAAATCCATTCAATCGGCTTTTGGAAGAAATTACTTTTATGATTTATTCTCTATTGACGTTCCAACGCTGATTATCGGTTCTTTAGAAGATAAAGTGGTACCGATTCAAAACGCCTATCTAATGCATTACATGATTAAATCGTCCAATTTGATTATATTTGAAAATGCAGGGCACTTATCAAATATTGAAAAACCTGAACTCTTTAATTTGGCCATCTCCCGCCATATTGAGGAATACCAAAAGAAAGTCAGTTAAAAAGGACCGTTTTTCGGAAATGAAAACGGTCCTTTTTCATTATTTATTTAATGTACGTCTTAAAAACTCTCTTGTTCTTTCTTGTTTTGGATTCACAAGCACTTGTTCAGGTGGTCCTTCTTCCACAATAACGCCTTTGTCCATAAAAACTACACGATCGGAAACTTCCCTTGCAAATTCCATTTCGTGGGTCACAATAAGCATTGTGTTTCCTGCATTGGCAAGATCCCGCATGACTTTCAACACTTCCCCTACCATTTCCGGGTCAAGGGCGGAAGTTGGTTCATCAAACAACATTACCTCGGGATCCATAGCAAGCGCTCTTGCGATGGCTACCCGCTGCTTTTGTCCACCGGAAAGCTGTCGAGGTCTTGCATGTTTGAATTTATCCATTCCAACAACGGTTAAATATTTCATGGCATTTTTTACTGCCTCTTCTTTTGAACGTTTCAATACTTTGATTTGGCCAATCGTACAGTTTCCTAGTACATCTAAATTGTTGAACAAATTAAACTGTTGAAACACCATGCCCAAATGAGTACGGTATTTTCTTCTGTCATGTTTTTCATCTAAAATATTTTGTCCATTAAAAATAATTTCACCGGCTGTTGGAATTTCCAGCAAGTTGATGCATCGCAATAATGTAGATTTACCTGAACCGGAAGAGCCGATTAATGTCACCACTTCCCCTTTTTTTACTTGGAAGTTTACATCTTTTAATACCTCATGGTTGCCGAATCTTTTATTTAAATGCCGTATATCGATAACTACTGACATTCGTTACTCACCACCTTTTTTTGGCTTGTTGCCTGTCACAAGTTCAACACGATAAGAATCTGAACCGTCCATTTTCTTTTCAAACCATAACAATATACGCGTTACAGTGAATGTCATAATGAAGTACAATACGCAGGCAATCAAGAAGGCTTCTGTATAACGATATGTACTACCAGCGATGGAATTCGTTGTAAAGAACAATTCCACAACACTGATGACACTTAATACAGAAGAGTCTTTAATATTCATAACAAGTTGGTTCCCAGTCGCAGGCAAAATGTTGCGAGCTACTTGAGGAAGGATGATATAGAGCATTGTTTGAAAGTGGCTCATCCCAATGGCTTCACTGGCTTCAAATTGTCCTTTATCAATGGAAACAATACCACCGCGAACATATTCCGCCATATAAGCACCTGTGTTTAAGCTAACAACGATTAAACCGGCAATAAAGCGGTTTAATTGAATATCAATGGCATACAGTCCGTAGAAAACAACCATGGCTTGTACCATCATTGGCGTTCCACGGAATAATTCCACATAACAAGTTAGTATAAAATTAATAATTTTTAAGATAACTGTCTTAAAAGATTTTTTTGGCATTGGAATGGTGTGCATAATCCCGATGAAAAAACCGATAATCGCTCCTAAAATGGTGCCAAGAATAGCAAGAATTAATGCAATCCATGCACCACGTAAAAAGAGATCCCAGTTATTCAGGAAAATATTCCAAACCGTTTCTAAGAAAGACATAAAGAAATCTCCTTATTCATAGATTTATATTAAGTTTGGCAAACAGAGATTGAAATGGAAAAAGGTTGTCTTGTATAGTGAAAAACTCAAGACAACCTTTCACCACACTATTGTTGTGATGGTTGATTTTTAATAGCTTCTTCCATAATTTGTTGGCGTTCTTCTTCAGAAATTCCTGCCAAGATTTTATTGATTTTTTCTTTTAATTCAGAACCTTTTTTCAATCCCACCGCAATAGCTGTATCCGCTTCATCTGCTTCAAAGCCGTCTTCTGGAACGATATAAGTGAATCCTTCAATAGCAGCCTCTGCTGACATTCCTTCTGGACGTTCAGAGATGTAAGCATCAATCGCACCAGAAGATAATTGAATACGCATTTGACCAAAGTCCGTAGCAGGTACTTGTTTTTGAACACCTGTCATTTGATCGATTACATTATAGTGAGTTGTCCCTTGTTGAGCAGTAACTTTTGCTCCTTTAAAATCATGGATGGATTTTGCATTAGCATATGGACCATCTTTTTTCACAACGATAACAAAGTCGCTTGTATAGTAGTTATCCGTAAAATCAATGACTTCCATACGTTCAGGTGTAGGAGACATACCAGCAATTACAAGGTCGATGGCTCCTGATTGAAGTGATGGAATCAATCCATCCCAATCTGTTTTAACAATTTCAAGTTTCATACCAAGTCCTTCGGCGATGCGTTTTGCAATTTGCACATCATAACCGTTTGCATATTCTTTCGAACCCGCAATTGGCACTGCACCGTTCGAATCATCTTTTTGAGACCAGTTAAATGGCGCATAAGCTGCTTCCATTCCTACGCGCAATACACCTTTAGAATCTGATGAAGTTTCTGAATCTTTTGAATCCCCGCTATTTTTATCATCGCTTGAGCCGCAAGCTGCTAGTACTAAAATGGTTATCATGGTTAAAAGCAACATCCAAAATTTCTTTTTCATAAGCTTCCTCCTAATTCTGTCTGTAGTTTTATTTAGCATTGCAAACAAAAAGCGACCTAAGAAGAACTTAAGGTCGCGTCATTGTTAAACAAATACCCCTAGTTCCACTTTGGATAGCGCACCTTACATATTTACTATGTAAGACAGTGCTGCAGTTATTCACTGCAACCCCAGCATAGCTGCTTGAGCAGGCAACTATACTTCGGCGATATTTCCTACTTTCCCACTTCATCGCTCGCTCTAGCTACGTGAGAACATAATAAATACCGCGCCTCTATCCCCACAAAGTGAGGCTAGAATTATTTAATTGTTACAAAAAGAATACCGTAAATCATGTCGAATTGTCAATATCAAGCATGAAATATACTCCTCATCAGATAAAGATGAGGAGTATATCGCTTTATTTATTAAGAATTAAGAAGTAAATCTTCTGGATTTTCGATTAATTCTTTTACAGTTTTTAGGAATCCTACAGAATCTTTTCCGTCGATAATGCGGTGGTCGTATGAAAGTGCTACGTACATCATTGGACGAATTTCAACTTGGCCATTTACAGCTACTGGACGGTTCACAATAGCGTGCATACCAAGAATACCTGCTTGTGTACCATTGATGATTGGTGTTGACATTAATGAACCAAATACACCACCGTTTGTAATCGTGAATGTTCCGCCTTGTAAATCAGAAATCGCCAATTTTTTCTCACGTGCTTTTTGAGCAAGTTCTGCGATATCTTTTTCGATTTCAGCGAAGTTTTTGCGATCAGCATCGCGTACAACAGGAACAACTAAGCCTTCTTCTGTAGATACGGCAATACCGATATCATAAATGTTGAATTTATGGATTTCATCGCCAACAATTTGAGCATTGACATATGGATATTTTTTCAATGCTGCCACAACGGCTTTTGTGAAGAATGACATGAAACCAAGTTTAATGCCGTTTTCTTTCACAAATTGTTCTTGTTTGCGTTTGCGAAGTTCCATCACGTTTGTCATGTCAATTTCGTTAAATGTTGTAAGCATTGCTGTGTTTTGTTTTACTTCAAGCAAGCGTTTTGCGATTGTTTGACGACGGCGGCTCATTCTTTCAACTGTTACGCGAGAATCGTCAACTGGAGCAACAACTGGTGCTTTTGGTTGAGCTGGTTGCGCTGCTGATTGAGCTGGTTTAGCCGCATGTGCCGCAACGTCTTGAACGCGAACACGGCCTTGTGGATCAACTGGTGAAATAGCTGCCAAATCGATGCCTTTTTCACGAGCAAGTTTACGAGCTGCAGGAGAAGCTACAACGCGTCCGCTTGTTGTTTCTTCAACAACCGGTGCTGGTTGAGCTGGTTGCGCTGGAGCAGCTTTAGGTTCTTCTTTCGCAGCTTCTTTTGCTGGCTCAGCTTGTGGTGCTGGAGCAGGTTCTGCGCCTCCTTCAACTGGTTCCACAATCGCAATTGTTTGGCCAACAAGCACTGTGTCGCCTTCTTGAGCTAAAATTTGTGTTAACACACCTGCTTCTTCAGAAATAATTTCTGCATTTACTTTATCTGTTTCTAATTCAACGATGAATTCGCCTTTTTCAACGCGATCTCCAACTTTTTTCACCCATTGAGCAATGGTACCTTCTGTAATCGATTCTGCTAATTCAGGGACTTTAATCTCAGCCACTTTAGGTTCCTCCTTTAATTCTCAACACGAATCTTATTTTTCTCTATTCTATAATGTGTAAAATTATAGATCTGCTAAAGCTTCAGAAATCACTTTCGCTTGAGCTACTTTATGTGAATCTGTGTCGCCTTCAGAAGTAGAAGACATTTCTGGACGACCAACATAGCGAACTTTTTTGCCTTCAGCAAGTTCAAGTAAATATTCAAGTACAAATCTCCAAGGACCTTGGTTTTTAGGCTCTTCTTGCACCCATACGATTTCTTTCGCATTAGGGTAGCGGGCAATGATTTCTTTTATTTGAGCCATTGGGAATGGATATAGTTGTTCAACGCGAATGATGTGAAGTTTGTCGAAACCTTCACCATCTTTTACAGCTTCAGCCAAGTCAATTGTTACTTTACCTGATGCTAAAATGATGCGTTCAACTTTTTCAGGATTTTGTCCAAGTCCTGGTTGTTCAATCACTTCTTCAAATTTGCCTTCGGATAATTGTTCCAAAGTCGCTGCCGCCAATGGATGACGAAGCAATGATTTAGGTGTTGCAACCACTAATGGGCGCACCGCTTCTGTGCCAAGCATTTTTGCTTGTCTGCGCAATAAGTGGAAGTAGTTTCCTGCATTTGAGCAGTTCGCAACGATCCAGTTGTTTTCAGCGCATAGTTGCAAGTAGCGTTCAATACGAGCTGAGGAGTGTTCCGGACCTTGTCCTTCCATACCATTTGGAAGCAATAGAACAAGTCCTGATTTTAATCCCCATTTTGAACGGGCAGCGGAAATGAAGTTATCGAACATCACTTGGGCCATATTTGCGAAGTCCCCGAATTGGCCTTCCCAAATTGTCAATACTTTTTCATTTTCAAGATTGTAGCCGTATTCGTAACCGACAATCGCCGCTTCTGTCAATGGAGAGTTATATACACTAAAGGATGCTTTAGCACCTGAAATATTATGCAATGGTGTCCATTCAGAACCGTTGTTTTTATCATGAAGCACTAAATGACGTTGAGAGAATGTACCACGTTGTGCATCTTGACCAGTAATGCGGATTGGGTTTCCTTCACGCAAAATAGATGCAAAGGCTAATGTTTCTGCATGACCCCAATCAATTTTGCCTGTTTCTAATGCTTCTGTACGTCTTTTTAAAATTCTTGCCAATTTATTTTGAGGCTCGAAGTTTTCAGGCCATGCTAACAATTCTTCATTGATTTGTTTTAAATCATCCGCTGAAACGCCTGTTTCCACTGTAGGATATGGTTGTTTCACCGCTTCTGGCATTTCAATTTCGAATGGGCCTTTTTCTTCGCCGACTTTTTTCACGTAGTCGTAGCATTTTTGCATTTCAGCATAAACATCTTTATCTAACTGTTCTACATATTCTTTTGTCACAATGCCTTCATTTACAACACGTTCACCATATAATGCACGAACAGTTGGATGTTTATCTACAAGCAAGTAAGTAAGCGGATTTGTCACAGTTGGATCATCTGTTTCATTATGTCCATATCTGCGGTAACCGATTAAGTCGATTAAAATGTCTTTTCCAAATGTTTGGCGATATTCAAAAGCAAATTTTGCTACTTGAATCACAGCTTCTGGATCGTCAGCATTCACATGAACAACAGGAATGCCATATCCTTTTGCCAAGTCAGATGAATAATGAGTTGAACGGGAATCGTAATATTCAGTTGTGAATCCAATCATGTTGTTTGAAATGATGTGGATGGATCCGCCAGTTGTGAATCCTTTTGTTCTTGCCAAGTTAAATGTTTCTTGTACAATTCCTTCACCGCTGAATGCAGCATCCCCGTGAACAAGAACTGCCAATGCTTTTGAAGTATCTTGCACCGGTTCACCAGAAGTAGATGTTTCTTCTTGAGCAGCTCGAGTAGATCCGGCAACAACAGGGCTTACTACTTCCAAGTGAGATGGGTTGTAAGCAAGTTTGATTGTTAAACCAGATGGCTTATGATGAGTTGCTCCCATGTGATATTTCACGTCGCCAGTCCAACCTTTTGAAATTTCGATTGAACCGTCTTCAGGGAAGAAATAGTCGTTTGGTACATGGGCAAAATCCGCAAACATCATTTCATAAGGTTTTTTCACGATATGAGTCAACACATTTAAACGTCCGCGGTGCGCCATACCGATTTGCAATGATTTCATTTGATTTTGTTCTGCAGATTTTACAATTTCATCAATTAGAACAACGAGTGTATCTAATCCTTCAATGGAGAATCGTTTTTGTCCGACAAATGTTTTATGAAGGAATTTTTCGAAGTTTTCCACGCGTGTTAATTGTTCTAAAACGGCTTTTTTCTGTTCTGCAGTTAATTTTGATTTAAAGAAACCTGACTCGATTTTAGATTGAATCCAATTTCTTTCAGATTCATTTTCTAAATGGGCATATTCGAAGCCGATTTTGTCTGTATATAGTGAACGTAAATATTCTACCGCTTGTTTTCCATTGGAAACGTTTGCAGGAACATTATTAAAGAATAACGAAGCAGGTAGTTCAGCCAAATCAGCATCTGTTAATCCATAAGTTGCAGGCTCAATTTTTGTTGAATCTAATGGTCGATCATTAAGTGGATACAAATCTGCTGCATAGTGACCAAAAGCGCGTATTGCATCAGCTAAACGAATAGCTGCTAATACTTTTTTCACATCTCCTGTTTGAGCTGTTTGAGCACTACTTGAAGCTTCTTCTAATACTGGAGCACCGTATTGTTGGAATAACTCAACTAATTCTGCATCAACTTCTTCTGGATTTTGTAGGAATAAATCATATTGCTCCATCAAATACCCTAAGTTTGGACCAGAAAACGCTGACCAAGGAGATCCAGCTGTAAAAACATTGTTTGACATGAGAAAAACCTCCAAATTTTGCTGAATAGCAATCCGTTTTAATTTTCAAATTCTTCTATTAATATTCATTTATACTAAGATTGAGAAGAACAATTTTTCCATATCAATCTTACTACTCTTCACAAAAAATACAACTATTTTTCACAAAATTACATGAAAAATTTTAAAGGAAGAAAAAAATTTTTTTATCCACCAAATGGATAGGATCTACAAAGGACCAAAAATTGTTAAACCAACGATTCCTAGTTATTAGTAAATCCAACCACCTCCAATAATTTCATGCTTCTTTGGGGATGTAGGAAAATTCATTAAAAGTCAAAATTCAAATCGTCACACCATATCATTATTATTTACAGTTAAACAAATTTGAAAATGAAAAATTTTCTGTTTTACAAATTTCCTTATTTATTTATGTACAGAAAATTAAGAAATCCATTTTCCATTTCATACATTTGGAACCATTACTAATTGTAGCATTTGAAAATTCAACTTCAAGCAATTCAGCTTCTGTTTTAGCAATTATTTTTCTTTCCTTTTAGTTATCGAACATTTTGTCTTTAATTTTATAGATTGAATTAAGAAAATGCCCTTTCCTTAAAGCTCTTAGAGTATTTTTTTCTTATAATTTACATTCTTCACGAAATGTGAACGATTTGAACGACGATTTTTATTAAAATATTTTTAAAATAAATTTTTTTAGGTTTAAACCTATTGAAAAATGGTTAATTAATAATTACAACATGACACCCCTAAACACTTTTCATGAGGAGTTTGTTTTATTGCCACAATTTAAGAACAGCTTAAATTGTGGCACTTTTTTTGTAAATTTTTTTGGGCAGCGGCATATGTTATATTTATTCCCCTTTTATTTTCGTAAAAAGTACCTAGTTTAAATGGCAATGTTTGTTGGTATTGAATAAATACATTCAAAGGAAAGGCCAATTCTTTCCAAATGTATCATATTTGAGAATATTAGTTGTGTATTTAATTATTTTTTTATAAAATTGTTTTATTACGTTCACAAACTTTACACAGAAAATACCGCATTTTTTAAAACAAATTCTTGTAGAATCGATTATATTTAGTATAAGATATATTAGTCTACTTCAAATGTTATATTTAAAAAATAATAACATTCTAATTATTTTTATTATTTTATGGGTAAAGTATTTTGTTCTTTGTTGATTGGAATTTTTTTGAAGTTATCCTAAAAAAGGAGGCGTTTATATGCTAAAACCTCGTGACTTATTTGAAACAAATGAATTGTATCAGCTGCTGATCCATCCATCGGTTTTCCCGTATGTCCGCCATAAGGCAACTAGCCCAGAGGAATATTTATTTATGACGAAGCAGATTATTGAAGAAGAAGCTTTAGGGAAAACGATTTCAAGAACCATTCTTGATGAATGGGGACAACCGATTGGCACGATCAGTTTATACGATATTCAAGACGGAGCAGGATTTTTAGGAACTTGGATTGGGGCTCCTTTTCAAGGAAAAGGATACAATCAAATAGCAAAAAAAGAATTTTTAAGCGAAATTTTTTTCAAATACAATTTTCATACAGTATTTTTAAGAATCCGAAAAGAAAATGAAAAATCAAAACGTGCCTCCTTAAAGTTGCAATATGTAATCAGTGCCAATGAATTGCATCCAACTTTATATGAGGAAATCAATAGTGGTGAAGCGAAATATGATTTATATAAAATCCCGAGAGATTTATTTTACTTGGTTACAGCCAATGAAGAAGAAAATGAAGAAGAACAGGTTATTTAATAAAAAGAAATAAACACCAAATCGAAAAGCTGATTTGGTGTTTATTTTTTATTTTTCATACCGTAATATTAATTGGACCATTTCTTTTGGCGTTTTTGGACTTTCTGCTTTTGACATTGCATCCAGTATAGATTGTTTATGTTTGATTAAACTTTGCAAAGATTCCATAAAGGTTTCTTTCGTCAATTGTTCCTCTTCCAACACTTCTGCAAATCCTTGATTTTTAAAGAGCTTCGCATTTAAAATTTGATCTCCCCTGCTTTTCGCTGATGATAACGGAATAAGAAGCATCGGTTTTTTTAATGCCAAAAATTCAAAGATGGAGTTGGAACCTGCCCTTGATACAACGAAATCCGCGGCGCTGATTAAATCCGGCAATTCGGTCGTCACATATTCGAATTGTTTGTATCCCTTCAACTCAACTAACGCAGAGTCCACATTTCCTTTACCACAAAGATGAATGACGTTGTAATCCTTCAATAATTCAGGCAAATTGCTGCGAATCGCATCATTTAAAACAACAGAACCTAAACTGCCGCCCATCACAAGCAAAACAGGTTTTCGCGTTTCAAATCCGCAAAGTTTAAGCCCCCGCATTTTATTTCCTTTAAATAGTTGTTCACGAACGACAGAACCGGTGCATGTCGCCTTCTCTTTCGGCAAATAGTTTAAGGTTTCTTTGAAAACCGTAAAAATGTGCGATGCAAAAGGCTGGGCCAATTTATTGGCAAGTCCTGGCGTCACATCGGATTCATGAATGACAACCGGAATATTTGATAATTTCGCCGCAATCACAACAGGAACCGAAACGAAACCGCCTTTTGAAAAAACGATGGACGGTTTTACTTTTTTTATAATCGCAAATGCTTGGCCGATGCCTGCCAACACTTTAAATGGATCGGTAAAGTTTTTTAATGAAAAATATCTTCTTAATTTTCCGCTTGCTATTCCATGGTAGGGAATTTCAGGAAAGTTTTTCGAAATCAGCTCTTTTTCGATTCCATCATGGGAACCGATGTAATGAATGGAATAGCCCTCCTCTTCTAAAGCAGGGATAATCGCTTCGTTTAAAGATACATGCCCTGCCGTTCCCCCGCCAGTTAAAACAATAGTTTTTTTGTTCACAGTAATTCTCCTATTCTCATGAAACTGCATTCTTGATGTTTACATTATGCTGCCATCACTGATTTTATCATAATGGGCCAAAGAAACAATGGGAAGTGGAAGACGGATTTTCTCTTTAATAAAATTTAATGCTTATTAAGAAAGATTAGTCATTTTTACAACACTTTAACCATTTGTTTGAATCAGTCAAACCATAAAAAAATCACCCATCAGATGATGGATGATTTTTTGCTTACATTTGAATAAATTGCTGCGTCCAATAGTAGCCATTTTCAACAAAGCCCACACCAATATGGGTAAAATTAGGATTTAAAATATTTGCCCGGTGTCCTGGAGAATTCATCCAAGCATTCACAACTTGTTCTGGTGTTCTTTGACCTTGGGCAATATTTTCACCGGCAGCTTTATATTGGATGCCAGCCGCGCGCATTTGATCGAATGGGCTGCCGTAAGTAGGGCTTGTATGAGAGAAGTAACCTAAATTCGCCATATCTTGTGATTTGGCTTTCGCTGCAGCCATTAATGGGCTGTACATTTCAAGAGGATTTAGTCCCACTTTTGCCCGTTCTGCATTTGTTAACTCCACCACTTGTTGTTCAAAGGATGAAACTTGGCTCGTTGGGGTTACCGGTTTTTCTTTTACTTCTGTCGGTTTCTCTTGTGGAGCAGGAGCTGTTTGATTTGTTTCCCTTGGTACGGTTGTTTCAGGCACGTTAGTGTTATTTTGTTTATTCGTTGATATATCATTTTTATTGTCTTTCGGAACAACCACTTTTTCAGTTTGACGTTGAACTACATTTGAATTAGCTTTTTCACTTTCTTTCGGCTGATAAACCACTTTTTTCTTTTCTTCTAATGCTTTTTGCATTTGAGTTTCAATAACTTCAGTTAGATTTTTTAAAACCTCTGAATTGCCAAAGGATAACTGTTCAATGTGTTTGACAAACAACCCATTGTGCCATTCAAATTTGATAATTTGAATCGTTCCAAGGGGCTGCCCGGACTGATCCTCCACTGTTTTTGCACTTGCCTGCGGGACAAGCGCTGCAAATAAAAATAATGCACTCATTGTGATGAACCATTTTTTCATGTGCTTTCTCTCCCTTCTACATCCATGATAAGGGAGAAAATTTGAAAAAAATGGTCCAGCTATTGGAAGGATTGCCAAAGGGCTATGGCTCCCCTTTTTTGAAGTTTTCAAACAATCTATATCTTACAAAACTTTACATTGGAAAAATAAATTGCTAGCCAAAATCTATTGACAATGTTTTAGATTGCAAGAAATAAGACAATTTTATTACAAGTTTTACATTTCCCCAATGACTGGAATAGAATCCACATTTTCGCCAATCATCACGATTTTAGGAGGCATTTTGATATATTCCGGCAACCATTGCACTAGTCCGTAAGCATATTGAAATAACATCGGATGCTGCATCCCTTCAATCGGCACATAGCCTTTCATCCGATAAACGGTTTCCGGAAGCCCCCTCACCCATTCTTCAAATTCTTCCTGGGTAAAACTTCTGTTAAATTCAATAACTCTTGAACTTAAATGCAGGTGCTTGCCGATTTGCGCAGGTTCTATTGCTTGATTGATTTTTGTTGCTTGCAACCCTTTCAATAATTTTAAAGGCACTCGTCCATGGGTCGTTTGCAAAATAAACGCATTTGGATTCACGCCTTGCAGTTCAAACACCACTTTTGCCTGCTCCACTTCTGTCAGTAAATCGCACTTATTGGCAAGAATGAGATGAGCATGGCGGATTTGTTCCAAAAAGAGACTTCTTGCCTGGGGGGAAAGTTGATTCCGCTCGAGCCAACGACGGCTATCTGCCACGGTTACAATCCCTTTGATGTTCAATTCGTCCGCAAATAAAGGAGAATAGACGGCATCCAATGCTTCCACCGGATGGGCAGCTCCTGTTGCCTCAATAATCAACACATCAAAATCTGCTTCATACAGTAATGACTGAATTTGAGCTTCCGTCTTCTCCCCTCCTGTACAACAAATACACCCATCTAAAATTTCTTTTTTAGGAATGTCTTCATCTACTGCCTGGGAATCAAAAGGAATTTCCCCAAGTTCATTCATGATGACGGCCGGCTTCACCCCCTCTTCTTTTAACTGCCGCAATACATCGACCAGCATGGAAGTTTTACCGCTTCCTAAAAATCCGCTGAATAAAAAAACCTCTTTCACTGTCATTCCTCCAATCAGAAGAAAGAGCTGCCATTCACAGATTGGAATGCAGCCCTTTCCATATCATTCATTATTGTTGTTGCAATAATTCTTTTGCTTTTAATACATGCGGATCTTCTTTTTGGATTTTTTCACGCAATGCATCCATCAATGCGTACGTTGTATCTCCGGAAACTTTGCCTGTCCGTTCAAGTCCTTTGTCTTTTTGGAATTGAAGAACTGCCGCTTCTGTAGAGGCATCATAAGTTTCGTCAATTGTTCCTGCATTGTATCCTAAAGCATCTAACATTTGCTCTACAGATTTTACATAATTCGATACAGTACCTCTTTGCAATTCTGTTTTAGGATCCACATAAGCAATACTTAAGTATTCAGGATATGGAATTTCCACATCTGGTTTAATTCCTTTCTCGTGAATCCAGTTGCCATTCGGTGTCAACCATTTGCCTGTTGTAAATTTCAAATTGGAACCATCTGGAAGCTGAGTTACTGTTTGAACAGTGCCTTTACCAAAGGATGTTAAACCAACGATTGTTGCACCTGCAGATTCTTTTAAAGCACCTGCAAGAATTTCTGAAGCAGAGGCACTACCATTATCGATTAGTACAACGATTGGTAATTTATATTTTTTGCCGTTTTCTGCTAAAACAATTTCCGGTTCACCTTTGCGGCCTTGTAATTGAACAATCGGTTTTCCTTTTTCAACAAATAAATTAGAAATATCGATGGCCGCATTCAAATAGCCCCCTGGATTTTGACGCACATCCAAGATGATGCTCTTCATGCCATCCTTTTCATATTGTTCCAGTATTTCTTTTAATTCTTCTGCCGTATTTTCGCTGAAGGATGTAATTTGAATATGGGCGATTTTGTCATCTCCCATTTCTCCATAAACCGTTTCAATCGGAATATCATCGCGAATTATCGTCATTTCAATTAACTCTTCAGAATCTCCCCGTTTAATTGTTAATGTTACAGGAGTTCCTTTTTTACCGCGGATTAATAGAACTGCTTCCGTTGCGCTCATACCTTGCAAGCTTTTTCCATCAACTGAAACGATAATATCTTCAGGAAGCAACCCTGCTTTTTCCGCAGGAGAATTTTTTATTGGAGAAACAACAACGATATTGCCGTTCCGTTCCTGAATTTCCGCACCGATTCCTTGGAAGCTGGATGAAAGATCGGAATTAAATTGTTCTGCTTCTTCCTTTTCCATATAATCGGAATATGGATCATCCAACGCTTCAAACATGCCGTTGATGGCGCCATGAACGATTTTTTCATCATCAATTTCTGTATAATATTTTTCTTTCAGTTCATCATAGGCATCGTATAATTGGGAAAACTCTTCCCTTTCCGTAGGCACTTCTACTACTTTTTTATCGCCAAAAGTTAAGGCGAAAATTGTCAAACCAGATGTAAATAGAATCGTTAAAACCATGAGCATAATGAAATTAAAAGGTTTTAACCGAATATATCTCGTCGCAGGCTGGCTTTGTTCTGGTTGCTTCTCTTTCTCTTGCTGATTTTGTTCTTCCATAAATTTCACCACTCTCATATACACTTTCTTATGTGAATATTTCATATTTCATATTAACAGTTTCAATCCATTCCGAAAAGAAAAAGACTGTCAACATTTTATGACAGTCGACATATTAATCCGCAGAAATATGGATAGTACATAATTTTATTTAGTAAAATTATGTATCGCTGCCTCCAAAGCTACGTGAATCATGTCATGAAAGGTTGTTTGTCTCTCTTCTGCAGTCGTTTGTTCTCCCGTTAAAATATGGTCAGAAACGGTTAAAACGGAAAGAGCTTGTCTATCAAATTTGCTTGCCAACGTATACAAAGCAGCTGTTTCCATTTCCACCGCCAATACCCCGTAGCGAGCGAGTTTGTCATATTGATGTTCATCTGAATAAAACATATCGGCTGTATATACATTTCCTACTTTCAACTGTAAGCCAGCTTTTTGTCCAGCTTGATAAGCCTTCAATAACAAATCAAAGTTGGCTGTTGGTGCATAATCAATGCCATTGAAGATAATTTCATTCATTTTGGAATCTGTAGAAGCAGATTGAGCTAAAATCACATCCCGCACTTTCACATCTTTTTGCAGCGCTCCACAAGTACCGACGCGGATCAACTTTTTCACGCCATAATCTTGCATTAATTCCGTAATATAAATGGAAATGGAAGGAACCCCCATACCTGTTCCTTGCACTGAAATTCTGTGTCCTTTATAAGTTCCAGTATAGCCGAACATATTGCGTACTTCATTATAACAAACAGCGTTCTCAAGGAAATTTTCTGCAATATATTTCGCCCGCAATGGATCTCCTGGCAGCAATACAATTTCTGCAATATCACCTTGTTTCGCATTAATATGAATACTCAATGGCTTCCCCTCATTTCATTGGTTTCAAAGTAAAATATACGTTTTTTTCAAGAATTATGCAATGCTACTTTCCTCTTCATTCCTCAAAATTTTCTTTTAAACGGTACAACTCCCATAGTTCATCAAAGGCATTCGCAGATAAGTCATCATCTGCCAGCGTTTCTATATAGCTGGATAATTCTTCAAAAGAAGTGCTTACTTTTGGAAAACTATGGTCTTTAAACATTTTTTCAGCGAACCTAGTCTTTGGGTCCGATTGATCTCCACCGCGATAGGTTAAAGCGAAATGATAAAAACTTTGACTCATATATTACCTCCTACCTACAAATAAAAAATAATTTGCAGGACTTTTCAGACTATTTTCTAGTAGAATAGTTTTTCAATTCATAGTAGAATAGTGTCGAGAATTGTTCTACAATATTTGGCAACAATTTCAAAAGGGGATGAAGAAATTATGGAACTAGAACTGAACTCGAATACCTCGAAAGAAGTTCAACAAAAGGGTAAAAAACAAAAACACAAAGAAAAAAAACAAAAACAGAAACCTTCGATGGAAGGTCGTTTCTACCACACACTGCGTGGAAGGATTTTGCTCACCTTTACAATTCTTATTGCGATTATCGCCATAATGCTTATTCTATCCTATATGAACATTACTAGACTACAACAAAGTTTACATGATTTCTCTGAAAAAAACTTGCAAGAGCAAACAGAAATCTATAAATTATCAACGGATGTTTCCGATTTAACGATTTACGAACAAAACTATATTATATATGGGGATAAGGAAAGCTTAACAAACTACAATAACATCAAACTAACCATCGATCGAAAACTGGATGAACTAATTACCGTTTTCGAAAATCGACCAGAAGAACAAAAACTCGCTACATACATACAACAATTTTTCCGTTCCTATCTTTACGCTGCTTCTGGAATCATTGATACAAGACAATATTTTGGTTATGAACAGGCAGCAAAATTGTTGGAGCGAAGCGAAGGCCCAGCAATCAAAGAAAATATTGAGAAACATACGGAAGAATTATTAAAATTATTGGAAAAGAAAAATGCGGATGCAATTAAAGAAATTGAAAAATTTGCCCAATATTCCCGCATTGCCTTTATTGGTTTATCATCTTTGGCCTTAATCATCGCTGTCATCTTTAGTTTTCTAATATTGCGCTCCATTCGAATCAATACAGATAAAATTAATGATTCCATCTTGGATATTGCTCAAGCAGGTGGAGATTTAACACGCCGAGTCCAAGTTTCGACAAAGGATGAATTTGCGGTGATTGCCCATTCAACGAACTTGCTTATTGAATCGATTTCTAAATTAGTCAAAAAAGTGGCAAACTTAGCCGATCATGTTTCATCCAGTTCTCAAGAATTAATGGCTCTTGCGGAGGAAAATGCAAAAGCGATTGATGAAATCGCAAGTTCAACCCATGATATTGCGGATGATTCCAACACGACGATGGAACGGATGAATGATGCAGCAATGAAAATGAAAGCTTTAGAACAATCCATGCTTGAATTGAATCATGAAGCCTTTGAAGTGCAAAAAGCTGCCAAGGAAATGCAGTCTGCTGCACAAAATGGAAGCAAGTCCGTCAAAGATTCAAACGATGTGATTCATTTCATCGAAAATACAATGAAAAGCACTACTGCAACGGTGGAATCATTGGGACAAAAATCAAAAGACATTCATTCCATCATTTCAACCATTACAGCCATTGCAGAACAAACGGATTTGCTTGCATTAAATGCTGCCATTGAAGCAGCCCGGGCCGGCGAACACGGAAAAGGTTTTGCAGTGGTAAGTAATGAAGTGAAAAAACTTGCCATTCAATCCCAAGAAGCCGCAAAAGAAGTGGCAAACATCGTCCACTCCATTCAGCATGAAATCGATGCGATTGTTATGCAAAATGCAAAAGGGGTGCAATCCATTTCCCGCGGTGTGGAAGTGACAGATGATACAAATGAAGCCTTAAAAGATATCCTAAACCAAACAAATAAAACGACGGACATTATCATCTCCATGGTGGAAAAAATTAGCTCCACTTTAGAGATTGTGAATGAGTTGACAGCATCCTTCAACGAAGTGAACACGCTCAGCCAACACACAAATCATGCAACGGAAAAATCGGCAAAAGCCGCCATGCAAGGTTCTGCAGCGATGCAGGAAATCAATGCTAGCGCCATTGAACTGGCACAACAGGCGGATGAATTAAGACATTTAGTCAGTGAATTTAAAATTTAAACAATGAAAAAATTCGCTATTTTCAATGAAAATGGCGAATTTTTTTATTTTTGGAAAGACTAAATATACTTAGAAAGGAATCGGGAGATGGGAAAAATGAGTAATGCTTATAAAATTAGCATTTTACATATTATTTTAATCAGTTTAACTTCCATCGGTTTAAAAAACCATGTCATGATCATTTCACCGATTTTGGAAGTAGCGAAACGAGATGGTTGGATGTCGGTTTTATTAGCCGGCATTTTCCTATTCCCTTGGATATTGTGGATAATCTATATACAAAAAAAATCGAAATTAAAACCAATGAAAGTTTGGCTCACTGAAAAAATCGGCAAACATCATTTTATATAGCATCGTCATATTTAGTTATTTCCTTGCCGCATTTACCTTAAGGGAAACCATTCTCTGGATGACTTCCACTTTTCTGGAAAATACACCGATTCCTTTTTTATTAATAATTTATATTATCGTATGTTTTATAAAGAAGAGGAATTTCATGTGTATGTGCAAATTATTAGTTTTGCCACTGTGGCAAGAGCTGAACAAATCAATCAAGATGTGATGCAATCTGAAGTAGGTTTCATCAAAGGAAAAACGATCGACGAAGCCTTTGCAAAATTGTATCGAAGCGTGGATGAAAAATTATTTTTCGGTCATTTATCCTTCTTAATTTTCAGCGAAGATTTATTAAAACATGGAAAATTAAATGAAGTGCTCAATTCATTTACAAGACATATCAATACTCGTTACCAAACTTGGACCTATGCTACAAACGAGCCATTGGAACAATTTTTTCTTGAATCTCCTATGTTGAGAAAACCGATCACCTTGACGAAACTGGCGAACCCATTAAATTCCTATGAACAAGATTCCTTTATTGAACCCGTCAATGTGCGGAAATTAATTATTCATTTAAATGAACCGAGCCATATCACTAGAATCCCATATGTTACAGTAAAAGAAAACTGGAATACGAAAAAAGGCGATGACCCATCTTTCCATTTTGAAGGAGTAGCCCTTGCAACACCAACGGATTTTAAAGGCTATTTAAAAAAGGAGGACGCCAATGGACTGCAATGGATTTCTAAAGAATCCATCACTAGTTACATAACAACAACCATTGATGGAAGCGACTTTACATTTACAAATAAAAATAAAAGTGTCAAAATTACCCCAATAGTAAAAGGAAATGAAGTGAAATTTAACATTCATATTTCATTGAGTACATTAGTGAATAGCTTTGATATAAACATATCAAAGCTATTCACTA
>Ga0207747_1001241_pt1 | contig 19419 bp, 15 predicted proteins | sample HigsolmetaGSP11D_FD_184839 | JGI IMG/M metagenome (GOLD analysis project Ga0207747, IMG submission 184839) | High solid enriched microbial communities from the Joint BioEnergy Institute, USA - SP1-1-D (SPAdes) | ecosystem: Engineered > Bioreactor > SSF (Solid state fermentation) > Aerobic >...
TTTATTTGCACCAACAGTTCCATCTGAGCCCAAGCCATAAAATTTGCAGCTTACAGTTCCCTGTGGCACAGTTTCTATTAATCTGCCTGCATCTAAAGACGTCATCGTCAAATCATCTTTTATTCCTATCGTAAATCTATCTATCGGATTGTACTTTTTAAGGTTTTCATACACTGCTATGATTTGCGATGGAGTCGTATCTTTTGAACCTAAACCATATCTGCCTCCTACGATTATAGGCTTATCTTGTTTGCCAAAAAATGCTTTCACCACATCAAGGTATAAAGGTTCGCCGATAGACCCAGGCTCTTTTGTCCTGTCTAATACAGCTATCCTCTTGACTGTGCTTGGGACAGCATTTAAAAAGTGCTTTTCTGAAAACGGTCTGTAAAGCCTAACTTTTACAAGTCCAACTTTCTCACCTAACCCCAAAAGATAATCAATCGTTTCTTCAATTGTCTCACATACAGAGCCCATTGCTACTATTACGTATTCAGCATCTTTTGCTCCGTAGTAGTCAAACAAATGATACTCCCTACCTGTCAATTCTTTTATTTTCTCCATATAGAATGCAACTACATCTGGTACCTTTTCATAAAATTTATTTGCTGCTTCTCTTCCTTGAAAGTATATGTCAGGGTTCTGGGCAGTTCCTCTTACCACCGGGTGTTCAGAATTTAGCGCTCTATTCCTGAATTCATTTATTGCATCATAATCTACAAGCTTTTTTAAATCCTCGTAATCAATAACTTCAATCTTTTTTATCTCGTGGGATGTCCTAAAACCGTCAAAGAAGTGCAAAAATGGCACTCTCGACTTAATTGCGCTAAGGTGTGCAATACACCCTAAATCCATCACTTCTTGAACGCTATTTGATGCAAGAAGTGCAAATCCTGTTTGCCTACATGCCATCACATCCTGATGATCTCCAAAGATAGATAAGGCATGTGCTGCTATGGCACGGGCACTTACGTGAAAAACACCAGACAAAAGCTCACCTGCAATTTTGTACATATTGGGTATCATAAGGAGAAGACCTTGTGATGCTGTGTATGTAGTCGTCAGTGCACCTCCTTGTAGCGATCCATGTACCGCTCCTGCGGCACCTGCTTCTGATTGCATCTCTACCACTTTAACCGTATCTCCAAAGATATTTTTTTTGCCATGTGCAGACCATTCATCTACACTCTCCGCCATTGGCGACGACGGAGTGATGGGGTATATGGCAGCAACCTCTGTAAAAGCGTATGATGCATACGCTGCAGCAGTATTTCCATCCATAGATTTCATTTCGACAGTCATAAATATTTAACCCTCCTTGTTCAAATAAAGCAATATTAAATTTTGCTAAAATTAGTATTTCATAAAAAATGATTATCATACATATTACTGCCAGTTTGTTTATAAGCGCTTAATACACTTTGATAGTACAATCTAAATTTTGTCATATTGACAATCTTTTCATAGTAGAATATAATAAATAAAAATGAGTGAGCACTCACTTGGAGGTGTATAAATGAAAAAAGATGATATTTCAACAGAAGAAAAGATCATAAATGCATCAATTGAACTTTTTAGCGAAAAAGGATTTGACAGCACAAAGACAAGCGAAATTGCCAAAAATGCAGGCGTCGCAGAAGGAACTATATTTAGGTACTTTAAAACAAAAAAAGATATACTTATGTCCATCGTCACAAAAGCAATCCAATTTTTTTCTGAAAAGTTCATCGTATTGCCTCTAAATAAAGTTCTTCACTCTGAAAAACCAGAAGAAGAAATTCTCGCAGATTTACTGAAAGACAGGTATGAAATGATCTCAAAAAATTTTTCAATAATCAAAGTGATAGGCACAGAAGCATTGACAAAAGAAAAAATACGCGAAAAACTGGTGGAACACGTTGCAATAAAGACACTGGAAATAGGAGAAGAATTTTATCAGAATGGCATTGAAAAAGGCATATTTAGGGATTTGCCTCCACGTACTGTTGTCCGCTCGCTTTTTGGCTCTATAATGATGCTTATAGCAGAACAGCAATTTTTCCCCGATGACAAAAAATCAAAAGATGTGGACAAAGAAATCAGCACAATCGTGGAGATCTTTATGAATGGCATAAAATCGAGAAAGGAGCAGTAGCCTATGAAGCGTTTAATGGTGTTTATAGCATTATTAGTCATATCAATATTCATCATCTCAGGATGTTCAAATACAGCTTTAAATGAAAATGTATACTCTGGAACAATTGAATCAACAACGGTAAACGTTCAATCAGAAATTTCTGGGCGCGTGGAAACAGTTAAAGTACAAGAAGGAGATGCAGTAAAAAAAGGTCAGATATTAGCATACATAGATATAAAAGAATTACAAGACAAAGAAAAACAAGCAAAAGCTGCTGTAGAAGCTGCACAAGCACAGTATAATAATGCAAAAGATACTTATCTATTACAAGAAAAAGTAAATGAAGCTGATATTCAAGCAGCACAAGCAGCTCTTAACCAAGCAACTGCACAATATAACAAAGTAAAAAATGGCGCTCGTACACAGGAAATAGAACAGGCAAAAGCCAAACTTGATGAGGCAAAAGTAGCACTCGATGTTGCAGAAAAGTCATATCAACGGACAAGTCAGCTTGTTGAATCAGGTGCAGTATCGCAACAGACATTAGATGAAGTAAAGGCTAAGTATCAAACTGCAATTGATGACGTCCATTATGCCGAAGAAGCATTAAGTCTTATACAAGAAGGAGCACAGCCAGAGGACATTCAATCAGCAGCAGCGGCTGTTGAGCAAGCTAAGGCTGCAATTATGAAAGCTGAAGCAGGTAAGCTACAAACAGCAACTGCTGGTGAAACAGTCAAGGTAGCCGAAGCAAACTTAAATGCTGCAAAGGCAGCTTTAGATGAGGTAAAAACGAATATCGAAAATGCCACAATAAAAGCACCATGTGATGGAATTATAACAACCAAATATGTAGAAGAAGGTGAAATCATAACTCCAGGCGGTAATATAGCTGAAATATCTGATCTAAGCAATCTTTGGATTAAAATATACGTCCCAGAAAAATACTTGTACAAAGTATCCCTTAATAAAGATGTTGCCATAAGCGTAAACTTCATTAATAAGAAAATAAGCGGTAAAGTCGTGTACATTTCTCCAAATGGTGAATTTACACCCAAAAATGCTACTACAGAGTCTTCAAAAGAGGACATCGTATATGAGGTAAAAATACAAATAAAAGACCATATTAAAGAGTTAAAGCCAGGAATGCTGGCAGATGTAACTATATAATGAAGGTGATAGAATGGACTATGTCATAGAATTAAATGATCTGACAAAACGCTTTGGCAGCATCACTGCCGTAGATAAACTTTCAATTAAAGTTCCGTCAGGCAAAATTTTCGGCCTGTTAGGTCCTAATGGATCTGGGAAATCAACAACGATTAGAATGATATGTGGAATAATAAAACCCACGTCTGGCAGTGGCACAGTCCTTGGCTTTGATATTGTAAAAGAAAGTGAAAAGATAAAAAAGTCCATCGGATACATGTCACAAAAATTCAGCCTTTATGAGGATTTGACTGTTAAGGAAAATATGGACTTTTACTCCAGTATATATGGACTTGACAAAAAAGAAAGAATGGAGAGAGAAAAAATTATAATCGACATGATGGAATTACATGACCGTGAGAACCAAATAGTTGGCACACTATCCGGAGGATGGAAGCAAAGGTTGGCCCTTGGATGTGCGCTTTTGCACAATCCTAAATTTGTCATACTTGATGAGCCAACATCAGGTGTCGACCCTGTCTCCAGAAGACTATTCTGGAACACAATAAAAAAACTTACATCAGAGGGGCTGTCTGTATTAGTCACAACTCATTACATGGAAGAAGCTCAAGAAAGCGATTTTGTCGCATTTATGTTTAACGGTCATCTTTTGACGTTTGGCACACCTTCAGAAATCGTCAGAGAAAACAATTTAAACAACCTGGAGGATGTCTTTATAAAATATGTCAATGAGCATGGTGGTATGGACAAATTGTAATGAAAGGATAGTAGATATGAGTATTTCAAGGCTTTTTGCTATAATAAAAAAAGAATTTATACAGATAAAGAGAGATAAACCAAGTTTAGTAATATCAATAGTAATGCCTCTTGCTATGCTTTTTCTCTTCGGTTACGCCGTCTCTACAGAAGTAGATCATATACCAATGGCAGTATTTGATCAAAGCAAAACGCAAGAAAGTCGGGACTTCATAAATGCATATAAAAATTCACTGTACTTCAATCCTGAATATTATGTAAATACTATTGATGAACTCAACATTCTGCTTGATACAGGAAAAGTAAAAGCAGGACTTATCATTCCGCCAGATTTCTCTCAATATAAAAACAAGATGACAAACGTATTGCTTAAAATTGACGGTTCCGATCCCACAACAGCACGGACCGCATTGTCCAGCGGTATAATGGTCGCACAATACTTCTCAAACAAAAATACAGAGGAAGAATTGTCTAAGAAAGGTATGCACATACCTGACATAGGTATAGACTTAAGTACAAAAGTCGAATACAATCCAGATTTAAACACATTAACATTTACCATACCTGGGCTTTTAGGATTAGTAATGCAGAACATAACGATAATATTGACGGCATTTGCCTTAGTAAGAGAAAAAGAAAAAGGCACAATGGAACAGCTTATCGTAACTCCCATAAAGTCAGTAGAGCTTATGATAGGAAAATTAATACCATATATTTTAATTGGATATACAGATTTTCTGATGGTTCTTGCTTTAAGCATTTATTGGTTCCGCGTTCCTGTAAGTGGCAGCATATTTTTACTGCTCCTTTTAGGCTTTGACTTCATAATTTGTGCACTTGCAATAGGTATGCTTATATCAACAGCAGCAAAGACTCAGACGCAGGCAATGCAAGGAGCTTTTATGGTACTGTTGCCTACAATAATTCTATCGGGCTTCATATTTCCGAGAGAGCAGATGCCCTATGTCATAAGAGCAATAAGTGATATTATTCCACTCACATATTTCCTTGACATATTGAGAGGAATCATAATAAAAGGAGTCAACGCAAACCTATTATTAAACCAAATCATAATTATGACATCAATGGGATTTGCACTGCTTTTAATCGCCGTATTGCGATTCAGAAAGAGGCTTGATTAAGCCTCTTTCTGAAATTATTTGGCATTAATAAACTTAGACGAAATATTATCCATAACTTCGTATATTCTTGATGTGCTTTCAAGTCTTGAATATCTCAAATTTATAAAGTTTGATTCCTTAATAAATTTAAGATACTCATTAAATAAAATATCATATTTATTTGATATTTTTTTATAATTTTCATCCTGTATATTAACTTTATTATTATGTATATCACCAATAAATTTATCTGTTGCTTCTTTTATATTATGAAGGAAACCATATTCAAAATATCCAACATTTTTACTATTCAATTTACCTTTTAAAATATATAAATTATTATATTGAACAAAATGCACTAAATTCTTATAACTATCTTCTATCAATTGTTCATCATGAAAAACTTAAATTTCACACTTTCTAAAATTGCTCTATTTTCATCCATTAGATTTGCATAATAGTAAAGATAAACCAATTCGTGTTTATAGATGAAATATTTAGAAATTATTATTGATGATATAATTATATCAATATAAATAAATATAGTAACTTTTTATTTTTTAATTTAATTATCATTAAATATCCACATCCCATCAAAAATCTTTACATTTCTATTTTAAAACTTTTTGTAAGTCGTTCCAACAAAAGATTTTTGTAAGTTCTCAGCATTTTTAACGCTTTTGTTTTAACAGCACAAATTGCAACTCTAAAATATCATATAGACAATCTTATTTTCTTATGTTATAATTTGTGTAGTTTAATAAGACCCTTTAAAATTAGTCCAGTGAGGCTAAAAAGGAGGAACGATATTGCTGCATATCTATATGTTTGTCCTCCTTGAGAGGGTTTTTTTATGCCAAAAATTAAAGGAGGAATCGTCATGAAAAACAAATTTTACGGTATACAAGATGTACCGCCTATCAATGAAGCTGTCCCGCTGTCATTTCAGCATGTATTTGCAATGTTTGGTGCAACAATATTGGTACCACTTTTGACGGGATTAGACCCCGCCGTAACATTGTTTACATCAGGTCTTGGTACATTGATATTTCACTTAATGACAAAAGGAAAAGTACCTGCATACTTAGGTTCATCATTTGCATTTATCGCTCCTATAATCGCAGCAACAAAAGCTTACGGCGTAAGAGGAGCTTTCACAGGCATGATAGCCGCGGGGCTTGTGTACGTAGCAGTTTTCATAATAATAAGCTTAACCGGCATAGACTGGATTGAAAGGATTCTTCCATCTGTAGTAGTAGGTCCTGTTGTAATGATCATTGGCTTAAGCTTAGCACCTACAGCGATACAAGAAGCACAAAAAGATTTGCCTACGGCTTTAGTTACAGCCGCACTTGTCATAATCTTCAGCATGTTTGGAAAAGGATTCATGAAAGTTATACCAATTTTATTAGGAACCATCGGCGGATACATCTTCGCCATATTTAGAGGACTTGTAGATTTTTCTCCTGTTGCTAAAGCATCGTGGATTGCTGTACCGAAATTCTCATTCCTTATTGGTCATTCACCTGTGCTTGCATGGGGTGCTGTGACATTGATTGCACCTTTAGCATTAGTCGCAATAATCGAAGATCTAGGTCACGTCCTTGTAATAGGAAATATAGTCGATAAAGATTTAATAAAAGATCCAGGTTTTCATAGAGTGATGCTGGGAAACGGCTTAGCAACGTCAATAGCCGCACTGTTTGGCGGTCCACCAAGCACGACGTATGGAGAAAATATCGGTGTTTTAGCCATGACAAAAGTATACAGCTCAAGAGTCATAGAAGGTGCCGCTGTCATAGCGATACTTCTAAGCTTTATCCAGAAGATAGGCGCACTTATACAGGTTATACCACAAGCTGTAATGGGTGGCGTCACCATAATCCTATTTGGGATGATTGCAGCCGCAGGTATAAGGACATTAGTAGAAAACAAGGTTGATTTTTCTGACAGTCGAAATTTGATAATAGCATCTGTAATCTTGACTCTTGGTGTTGGCGGCATTAAAATAGGATTAGGAAATTTTGTATTTGAAGGCGTCGGTCCTGCAACGCTAGCAGGCATAATCCTAAATTTGGTGCTTCCTAAGATTAAACTTACAAAGCCAAAAGATGAAAAAGTGAAAGTAAAAGATGACAGCGTCATCACACAAGCGTAAAAAAAAGACTGTTGCAAACTATTTTAACGTAGTTTTGCAACAGTTCTTTTTTCTTTTTAAATCAAGTTTTTTTGCTTGTGGTGCTAAGTCCTTTTAGATTTAATACGTAGTTCATCTCAAATACAGCCGCTTCTATCAATTTGTCTATTTCCTCCTCTGTAAGCTTGTTTCCTACTATTTTCTTTATGAGGTTTAGAGCCTCTGCCTTTTTATCAGCACCATTTCCTGCACCAAATTCTTGTTCTACTCCCCTTACAATCATCTTTGCTATCTCAAAATACCTTTTTGTTTTTTCAGTTCCAATTTTAGAATACAAGAAATTTATGACATACCCTAATGTGGCAAGTATTACAAGCTGCAGCCCTGCAGTCAATATTGTCATAATAAGATCCCTCATTTTCTCAACCTCCTATAATCTTTAATAATGCATCTGCAATATCTTTCCATTTTACATAACTTTCAGGGCCGTAATAGTCAGAAATAAAGCCCATCTGGTGTAATTTTTCAATTGAATCCGATTTGTTTATTTGCTTAAGTCCTATGTTATTTAATATCCCATTTGATATTGATATCGCAAATAGATTTTGTTTGTTTAAAATCAGGTCTAAATCTTCCTTGTTGGTTATAAATCCTAATTCAACCAATACTGCCGTCATGTTTGTATGATGCAAAACGTAAAAGTTAGCGGTCTTTACACCTCTGTCTACTGTATTTAAATTTGTCACTATAGCTTGCTGTATACTTTTAGCTAATTTTCCTCCTGAAGTACTGACTGTATATGAATAAGTTTCAGTTCCTTTTGCAGAAGAATCTTTAAAACTATTACAGTGAATTGAGATAAAATAATCCGCCTTGTTTTTATTTGCAATGTCACACCTCTCGCTAAGTCCCAATGTAATATCTTTATCTCTTGTCAAGATTATATCTACATTATTTGCCTCTAAGATGTCTCTCAATTTAAGAGATACACTTAAGTTTATATCCTTTTCAAAATATCCATTTCCCACAGCACCGCTATCAAGCCCTCCATGGCCGGGATCTATAACAATCAGCAATTAAAACCCTCCTTTCACTTTAAATATTTACTTCTTTTATAATATGTTTTTTAATAAAAAAATTTATATATTGATTGCATAAAAAAAATCGGATATACACTTTTGGTATATATCCGATCTATATGTTTTATAAATTTTAGTTTTACGCCACAATTATCATCTTTTGATAGTTTTGAATTATATTAAAGACTCTCTCTTCTTCCTCTATCACTCTATTATTTTCATAGTCAAATGCGTAGCATGCTCCATTTATAACTTTCGTCTGCAGAGAACCACTTGCGCTTTTATTTCCTTTAAGATGTGGAGCATCCAATATGCCTAATTTTATCGCTAATGATAATGTATGTGGATCTGACAGCGGATCGCTGCACAATGTATTAAGTTCCTTTATAGCATTAATTATTACCATCGCATCATTTACAAGTTCCTCTTTTCTTTTTAAAACATCTAAATCTTGAGTAAAATCGAACATGCCAGATAAGGTATTTTTTATCACAGCTTTTACAATCTTTACACTTTCTATTATATCGTCTGGTGTGGCAGCATGATGGGCTTCACAAAAACCTACAACATGATATATATGAGGTTTTATGGCCATCGAAAGATATGCGCTTGAAGCAAGCTGCCCTTTCGCCTCAAAAAGATCCTGCGGCATACTTACAAGCCCCGCCCTCGCCTGTCTCAACACTCTAAAGTTATCATCCTGAAGACTCTCTACAAGCTCTATTGATGCCAGCATTTTTGCAAGGTCCATTTTAGGCGATGTAGCTGGTGGAACATTAAACATAAACTGTGCTATATAGTTTTTAACACCCATTTTTTTAGCATTATATGCTGCAAGATAGCTTGCCGCCACATAAATGGCATCATGTGCATCCCTAAGTCCCCAGTGATGTGCTTCATTGACTTCTACAGGTATATTTCTGTCGGCATGCCACTTCATCAGCTTTTGGCTCTCTCTTATAGATTCTTCAACCTGTCTAGGTCCCCTGCCATCTAATACATTGTACCAGCAAAGGGGTATAGCAGCCCATGCATTGTTTATCGTATCCTTTAGCATTTTAGCCATTTTAAAAACGTCATTTGTCCCACTGTAGCATCTAAGCAATGGATAATTTCCACGCCTTGATTCATCGTAAAGTTTTTTAAATTCTTCTTCAGTCCTTATAGGTACTCCACCTGCACCATCAAGTGCTTTATTGTACTTTTTATCAAAAAAGTGCTCCTGTGTATTTTGATCAGGTGCTATTGATATCACATCGAGAACTTTTTCTGACGCAATCTTTTTTATGCCGTCAAGTGTATCCTTGTACGACGGCAGGCCAAAGTGATGTCTTATTACAGGGTAAGGATAACTTCTTTCAATCCTCTCAATTATGTCCTGCCCATACTCCACTTCATTTGATGCGACTTTTTGTCCTCTCAAATACGAAATTGTAAATTCATCACCTGAAGTACCGTCAAAGACTTTCTCAAAAATACCTGACTCTTTGGCAACTATGCAATTTGGTTCCGTACCGCCAAATATCCATCTAATGCCATAAAGATTGTATTCTTTTATCCTGCTTTTTAGAACATCTAATATAGATTTAAGTGAATCAGGAGTCAATCTATAACTTATTCCAACTATGTCAGGTTTTCTTAACCGTATAATTTCTACAAGTTTATCAATTGGCGTTGCAGGGCCTAAAAACTGAATATCAAATCCTTCGCTTTCTGCAAGCCGTAAAAATTTATAAACGCCAGCAACGTGAACGTCATTCTCAATCGAAGCAGCTATAATTAATCTTTTCATGCGACAGTGCTCTCCTCCTTTACGCCTTCTACTATTTCTTTTATTTCTGCTGCACTTTTGCCATCCAATCCTAGCTTTACGGCCGTCCGCCCTATCTTCCAGTAATTTTTTTCATGCATGCATGATGCCAAATGAATTATAGAATCAATAGTATGTGTCGAAACCCCTAACTGCCTTCCAATTGAAGAAATTGGGACTAAGCTCATGGGAACATCTTCAAAAATGTACCTGCAGTCTAGTGTCCTTGGTGCTAGTAATCCTTTGTATGCATCTGTATTTTGGATTGCCTCATATAAATTATCTGAAACAACACCATACGTATCTTTTAACCAATCTAACGCTGTAATTGCATTTACGCCCAATGCATGTGCTACTGCAACCCTTTCTCTATCCATTCTTTCCAATATCTTTGCAACTGATGGAGATATACCTTCCAAATAATATTGAAAGCTTCCCTCTGTAGTCTCTATTCGTGCAGAATTTAATAGTGTAGGTGCCGGATGAAATATAGAACCTATATTATTTAAACTTGTCTCTAAAACATTTTCAGCTGGAACTATCTGCGAATAAGCCAATTTCAGCAAATCAACGACGTAATTTGTCTTCCATGATGGTATAGATGCTAATGATACGACATCTTTTATTCTAAAAATTTTCCCTCTGCCATCATTCGATCTGCAAGCATATATAAATGTATCTGTCTCGCTTATGACTACATTTAAATCACTTCTGGCCCTTATAATATTGTAAAACTCAATTGCTCCAAAAGTCCTTCCAGGATTTAAAACAATTATTTGCCCACTTTTTAAATATGGAAGCATTTCATATGCAACATCACTATGACCCGATGCTGGAATAGTTACCATGATTATATCTACGTCTCTTATCGCATCTTCCATGCTGTCAGTGATTATATTGATTTTAGCAAATCCACTGATTACCCCTTCAAGATATATGCCACCATTGTTTAAGATAGGAATCAATTTTTCGCGCGTTCTGTTGTAAAGATTGACTGTAAACCCCATTAGCGAAAGGTGTGCCGCCATTGCCTGACCGCCGTTACCAGCTCCAATGACAGAAAATGATGGTAAGTTCATCCATAAAACCTCCTTCTATTTTTGGGTATTAAAAAAGCCATAGAGAAAATCTACAGCTTGAACCCGGTTCTAATAGAAGGCAACAACAAAACCGAATCTATCCATGCTATTTCCTCCTCTTTCAACGCTTACGAGGTTAGCTGACGGGTTAGGGTTGAAAGATAACCCTTCCTTATTAAATGGATTCACCCCTGAAATTGGTTTCCCCGCTTCTTACGAATTCAGCGTTATAGCATATTATGAAATTAATAATATTATACCATATTAAAATTCCATTTGCAAATATATTTCAATTATGTAAAATTTAACACTTTGAGTTGTGACATAATTTTTTAACCTTTATAAATTACAATTGAAATTTGTCAAATTTTTGTTTAAAATTGAACTAGTTCAATTTTAAACTTTATACAACATACAGGAGGATTTATAATAATGAAAATATTTGATATTAACCGAAACGACGAGTGTATATGCGGCAGTAATAAGAAATATAAAAAATGTTGTATGAATAATGTATAACAATTTAAAAGGGATCTGCTGAATTCCATATCTAAAGAAATGACTCTTTTTCAGATGATCTTGAATTTATTAAAATCGTGAGTATACTATATGGAGCAAATCTATCTGAAAAAAATAAATCTTTTAATGTGGATAAACTAACTAAATTAATTTTTGAAACATTTGATGCGGAAGAAAATTATACAAGTGATGAATATGTACAATTACTTAGAAAAATGACTAGGTTTATTGCCGAAGATGAAAGATTAAAAAAGTTAAGAGTTTCTGGCAATCTTTTAAAAAACATCGAATTAGGGAATGAATCAGATGTAGATAATCTTTTAAAGCAGATTGTAGAACAAAATTTAGTGGAAGAAACTTTTTTAAATATTGCTTTTGAATTGCAAAATTATGATTTTACAGAAAAAGAATTGAAAGATTTTTTTCTTCTAATAAAATTAGCCATATTAGATGAATATAATACATTAATAAAAGTGGTAATAGACGCCACGATGATTGAGATAGCTAAAGCTTTGGAAGAAATACATGCTATGGATGATGATAAAGGTGTGAATAAAATATTTAATATAGCTTTAAAGTATCCATCATTTAATGAGTATCTAAGCAGTAAAATGTTTGATGAAATTACAAATGATTTGGCTTATGTTTTAAATGAGCACATAGATATTCCTTTTTTCATAGTATATTTGTTTTTGCTTAAATTGTATCATAGAATTTTATCGTCATTTTTATTTGACTTTAAGACATTGGCTGAATTTTCTGATTTATTATTTGATGATGTATTGCAAGATTTGCTTTATAGGGAACCAATTATTTATGAAAAAGCTGTAAGAAGTATTTTTGTAAGCTTGGATTCAAAATTTGAAAATACAGATGACGAAAAGTCGAAAAAATCTTTAGAAAATGTTTTGTCATTTTTAAGTCTGCCTATTAATCATTGGAACATGGAAATATTTAAACAAATAATGATAGGAAATATTTTAAGAGCTTTGAATGATTTCCCTACAAAAGTAGAGGGAATAGACAAAGAAATAAATTTGAACGATTTAATTTCAGATGATATCTTTAATAAATACATGGATTATTTAAAGAAAAACGGTTTAGAACAGATAGTGAATCTATTTAATGAAATTTATGGCAACCTAAAAAATACAATGAATAAGCTAAGTAAAGATCTTTCTGATATAGATATAAAATTTTAGCGTTGTATTCATCAAATGTACAAATAAAATATATTATAAAAAATACATCTGCGAATCATGCAAATGTATTTTTATTCTAGTTAATAATTATTTCATCATAAAAAAAGCTAAAACTACTTACTCAATTTCCTCCTAAAACTCAATCCTTTATGTAAAACCGAAAACAATGCCTTACTATCCACATGGCTTGAGAGGACAGCATTGATGTCAGTTACGGTTTTTAGTTCAGTTTTGAATTCCTACACTCAAAGAAACATGTTTAACATTCTACAATCAGTTTTCTAGTACTTCTGAGCACTCCTCGTTAAATTATTTTTTAATATTTATTAAATCATTTATAATTTATATAACCGATTAGCCACTTTGCATCCTGCTTGCTACTATCTTATTTATCTTTTCACTGCCGATAACCATTATAATCAACAAAACGAAAATAAAGACTGGATAAAGCTGTATTCCTACCTTATCCATAATTAACCCAAGAATAGGCGGCATAAAAGTTGCTCCCATATAGGCAAATGCCATTTGCAGCCCCATCACTTTACTGGAATTGTTTTTGCCAAAACGGACAGGCGTTTCATGTAACATAGAAGGATAAATCGGAGCACAACCCATTCCTATAAAAACCAATCCAACCAGGTTAATAAATGGTTGATTAAAAACCAGCAATAAGATAGCACCTATTCCAATGATCAATTGCCCGTTGCGTATCAACACAGGATTGCTGAATTTAGCAGTTATAAACCCATTTAAGAATCTTCCTATTGTGATACCAAGGTAATATACGGATATCCAGCCCGCTGCAATATCAGCCGCAATACCTTTGGCCTGTACAAGATAACTTGCACCCCATAATCCGGCGGTTGACTCTAACGCACAATAACAGAAGAAGCCAAGAAGTGCTGGGCGTATTCCCTGCAATCGTAAGATAGGCTGGTTATTATCTTCTAGTATGGTATCTTCTTGCCCATCTTCCCTAAACAATTTCCAAAGCGGTAAAGAAATTAGCAAAATGATAACTAAACTAATTTGAATGATAGCAACAATTAAATAACCCTTTTGCCACAATCCGCTCTGTGAAATGACAACTGACATAATAACGGGGCCCAATGTTGCGCCAATGCCCCAAAAACAATGAAGCCAGTTCATGTGCCGGGCTGAAAAATGCAAAGCTACAAAGTTATTTAATGCAGCATCAACGGCTCCTGCTCCCAGCCCCAATGGTATTGCCATCATACATAACCATAAATAGTTTTTACCAAAAGAAAACCCCAGCAAAGCAATTGCAGTCATAAAAACACTGATTAATGTGAGTTTGGCAGTTCCCAGCTTACTGATAAATTTACCGCTCGCCATACTGGAAACAATAGTTCCTCCAGAAATAATCATAGAGATTAAGCCTGCTCCGGCTACTGGTAACGATAACTCAACACGGATGGTTGGCCATGCAGCCCCCAGCATCGAATCAGGAAGACCTAAACTGATAAAGGCGATATAGATGATAATAATCAATAATGTTGTCACTTTTTCCCTCCTCATTTCTACTGCGGTTCCAATGACTTTATCGCAATTTGTGCCAAGTAACAGCCATAGAATTCACTTAATTAGAGTATATTCTAAGTCAATTAGTACAATGAGTCAAGACCACCACCTTAACTGGGGTCTTGTTCTGTTCTCACAAAAGGGGTTTTTACCTGCTCAGCCTAAAAACTAACTGAAAAGTCCATCAAAATTGTTCGGTGGCTTGAGCTTTCAATTAATTCTAAATGCGTGATTGATCCTGTTGCCATATCAACTACTCTTTTTGATTATGCGGCAGACCGTCTCCACATGGTTCGAGTTGATGGAATTAATGTCTGTAAGCTATTTTAGAAATCGTCTGTTCGAGGGAACATGTCAACCAATTTTTCGGTGATTTTTGAAAAATCACCGTTCAAGGGAACATATCAGTATAATCAATTATTTATTAAGAATTACTTTCCTTTATTTCCATTTCCCAGATATAATAAAATCATTCACTTCACGCAGTATTCTTTTGGAGCTCTCAAATTGAAAAATGTCCATCGCTTCCTCATATGTCATTAAATAAGCACCCAGCAATTCTTCCTTTTGATAACTAATTTCTTGATTATCATATTCTGCTGCGAAATACATTACTCTTTTCATCACACCTTCTTTTTGCGGAATAGGATGTTCATCTATGGTTTTAAACCCGGGGATAATTTTAACTTTTAGTCCGGTTTCCTCATAGATTTCTCGGATAGCTGTTTGCTCTTCAGTTTCATTGTCCTCCATATGACCTTTAGGAAAACCGTAATAACCCTCTGGTGATTTAATAATTACATATAAAACCTTTCCATTTTTACGAGTAAATACTACTCCACCACATGAAATTTCATATTTCATTTAATCATTTCTCCTAACCTCAATTTTTTCAACGTTCTTCTAATACCCACGGATAGGAATCATACTTTTCACCGCATTCCGGGTAATTATAATTTAAACGAACATGGCTCACCATATAAAATTTATTTGTTCGCATCCCTGTCAAAGGCTTTGATGTATAATTCTTTTACGCTTGCTATCACTTGCGCCCAGGTTAAATCATCTGCATAACTGTTTTTCTGCTGATACCGCCTCCATAGGTAAGCAAGCACCTGTGACTGCTCTATCTCTCCCATGATATCATCTCCGGTTTCCATGAGGTGATTATAACTGCCTCTTTCTTCTGCTGTATTTTTAAAAGCTTCGGGTAACAAGTTCCAGTTAATATCCTGAGCCCTTAGTGTTGTTAGTATGTAGACATCATAATAATCACGCATTCTTGTGTTGGCGGTACTTCTTGATAATATGGTTTCGAGCTTTTCAGCCAGAACCGTTTCAATATTGTAGGCTAAGATGCTGATGCTTCTGTTTTCGAACAGCAGCTTAAAGGAATATTCCACTGCTCGCGGAGTGATCCTATCGCCCGTCGTAATATCCACTTTCATGACCTGTCTTGTTTTGTCAAGAATTGCTTCAATAGATACACGGATTCCCGGATATTCTGATTCGTCTCGAATATTTTCAAATCCTTTTAGAGTCATTTTTACTCCATCATCTACAGGACAAGTCAATATTGCTTTCATCACTTCCTCCAGCGCTGTCTCAGATAACGGAATTCCCCTTATGGTGGCATCCATATCCATTGTGGATCGGGTATCAATACCGACCATTGCAGCTATCAGCATGCCCCCTTTCAATATGAATTTATCACGGAAGGGGGACAGGGATATCCTCTCCAATAGCCGCTCAAGCATAAAGTTTCTTAAAATAATTTCAGCTTGCACGCTTTTTTCCTTTGATAGATTTCGTATCAGTGCCTTCAGTTGAGTTGATGTGTTCATAGCAGCACCTCTAAATAATTTCTTAAAACTTTCTCAACTCTTAAAATACCGGCATATTTCATCAATCTGTTCAGATCCTTATCCGGTCTGCGTATATACCTTTTAAGCGCATCCGATACTACTACAACATCCTGGTTTTTTCTATCCCGAAGTATATCGCAAATGGTGCGCTCCATATTATATACCCTGATGTCATTTCCGAAGGTAGTCTGCTTTGTACAAATTCCAAGATCAAGCAATTCTTTTTTAATGGTATACACAATTAGTCCATCCTGCTTTAGCCTGCTGGTATTGTATCCTGTTGGAACTGTCACACAATAAGCAACCGGATCTCTATCAGTTAAATCATGTAAAAATAAAGCAGTTTCATGGGAATACACCATTTTGCTTTTACGCAATTGGTGGATCAGCATTTTATCCTCCCATACATCCGGTGTAATATAGATACCGTGAGCAATACGTTCAAGCTTGCCCTGCCTGACAAATTCACTCAAGTACTCCCTATGAATATTATGATTAGTTGCCTGCTTGGAAGTGATTACGCCCTTGCTGCTTTTAATCAAAGCCTCCAGCTTTTCTGTTCCAGTCATCCTATCATCCTCTGTTGACAATTTTGCTTAAATTATAATCAATAAAAGCATAATTGTCAAGTTAATGTTGGAATCATTTGTCACAATGTCACAAATCATGAGGAATTTCAAGGATGAGAATCAAGTTTATATAACATCCATTCTGTCTCCTCAACCTATACGTTATATAATCTGTCAACTCAACCCTGCCTAATTTGACTCGAATTTCGTACAAAAATATACCCTCGATATGTTTCCATGTACGCATTTTTTCACTTTAGTTCGAGTAGATAAGTTGAATGTAATCCGGCAAACCCAGTAAAATCAAGGCTTACGCCCTCGACATCAAGCAAATTGTCTCAACATGATATGTATGAGGGAACATGTCCGCAGGCTGTACTTCAACCACAGTTTCAATTCCTTATAGGTAGGCTAAAAACAGAAGAGGTTGTGGATGAGAAAACTGTTTCCGACCTCTGTTTCAATTCCTCATAGGTAGGCTAAAAATATACGCTGACACGTCAGGCATTTTATTCGCTATATGAAGTTTCAATTCCTCATAGGTAGGCTAAAAGCGTTTGCACTGTGCTGCTTTGATATGTGCCTTTTCTCAAGTTTCAATTCCTCATAGGTAGGCTAAAAACTTACTGATTTATTAAATGGAATTATATGTTATTCCCAGTTTCAATTCCTTATAGGTAGGCTAAAAGCGTTTGCACTGTGCTGCTTTGATATGTGCCTTTTCTCAAGTTTCAATTCCTCATAGGTAGGCTAAAAACTTACTGATTCATTAAATGGAATTATATGTTATTCCCAGTTTCAATTCCTTATAGGTAGGCTAAAAACCTTCTTTTCTTCCTCAACTGTTGCTATTTCTATATCGGTTTCAATTCCTTATAGGTAGGCTAAAAACTTGCAGATTCAGATATATTGAATATGAAAAATGAAAATATGTTTCAATTCCTTATAGGTAGGCTAAAAACTTGGCTCATCCATATCCACATTAAAATACCAAAAGTCGTTTCAATTCCTTATAGGTAGGCTAAAAACTTGGCTCATCCATATCCACATTAAAATACCAAAAGTCGTTTCAATTCCTTATAGGTAGGCTAAAAACATACACATTTAAGATTAGAGGATTTGGAGGTGTTACAAGTTTCAATTCCTTATAGGTAGGCTAAAAACATGCTGAGCAGACACAAAGGTATAGCAATACATCATGTTTCAATTCCTTATAGGTAGGCTAAAAACTTATGCCATCTACTTCTCCAAAGATTAAAGCAACTATGTTTCAATTCCTTATAGGTAGGCTAAAAACTCTAGACCCAACAGACACAACAGGTCAAGTGGCTTGTTTCAATTCCTTATAGGTAGGCTAAAAACGAATTAGATTTTGTTAATGAAGAATTTATAACATTAAAGTTTCAATTCCTTATAGGTAGGCTAAAAACCTGTTTCTCCTGTTCTTTTCCTTAATAATTCTTCAACGTTTCAATTCCTTATAGGTAGGCTAAAAACGCGCATGATGGCACTAATGAAGGCATATTCGATTTAAAGTTTCAATTCCTCATAGGTAGGCTAAAAACACGATTATTAAGAGAAGACCAACAGGCGACATTAGAAAGTTTCAATTCCTCATAGGTAGGCTAAAAACACTTGTCGCAGTATGGCAATGCAATAGATACAAATATGCGTTTCAATTCCTCATAGGTAGGCTAAAAACACTTAAAACAAAATTGGAATATTATAACATGAAATACAAGTTTCAATTCCTCATAGGTAGGCTAAAAACACTATAAGAGAGCAGCTGTAATTGAGCATGTCTAAGAGGGTTTCAATTCCTCATAGGTAGGCTAAAAACGAGCACAGGCTAAAGTAGTCGGCCAATATTTTGAGAAAAGTTTCAATTCCTCATAGGTAGGCTAAAAACAAACCAAAGCCTTCATCCTTAACATAGGTTGTTGTTGCTAGTTTCAATTCCTCATAGGTAGGCTAAAAACCAAACGCCTGTATGCTCTTGTACTCGTTCCATCTTGCGTTTCAATTCCTCATAGGTAGGCTAAAAACCTTTTATTTCCTTGGGAGTTTCCTCTGTGATTACTCCGTGTTTCAATTCCTCATAGGTAGGCTAAAAACCTGTAAATCTCGTATTCAGCGGCGGCAGGGCAGAGTTGTTTCAATTCCTCATAGGTAGGCTAAAAACGGCCTCATCGGCCTCCCTCATTTTATCTACCAGTCTGTGTTTCAATTCCTCATAGGTAGGCTAAAAACCTCTTGTTAAAAAAGGACTCTTTGGAACTTTTTCAATGTTTCAATTCCTCATAGGTAGGCTAAAAACTTACCGATTGGACTGCCAAACCAAAAAAGCCATCTAGTTCGTTTCAATTCCTCATAGGTAGGCTAAAAACTTGGACAGCTCAAGACGTCGTTCAGCCTTCCGACAGTTTCAATTCCTCATAGGTAGGCTAAAAACTA
>Ga0207747_1001243_pt1 | contig 19371 bp, 12 predicted proteins | sample HigsolmetaGSP11D_FD_184839 | JGI IMG/M metagenome (GOLD analysis project Ga0207747, IMG submission 184839) | High solid enriched microbial communities from the Joint BioEnergy Institute, USA - SP1-1-D (SPAdes) | ecosystem: Engineered > Bioreactor > SSF (Solid state fermentation) > Aerobic >...
GCCCTTCGCATAACACCACGCCCGCAGAGGCTCCATGTCAAGCGACCAGCGATGTCATGAAAAATATGGCATGAGATCAAAATTAAATTTCACTTATTGGTGTCCAAAATATTGACTTAAATCCAGATACTGTAATAAAGATATTGGAATACAATGAAAATCTGCTGCATTGCATACAGCTTCAGAAAATAAGATCATTCTCTAAAAAAAAACAAAGTAAAGGATGGCAGGCACGCCATCCTTTTTATATCTCCTATGTTCATTGATTAAAGTTGATTAATTGTCCTATAAAAATGTAGACGATTAACAATCCACTATTACCGTTTACATTATGTACATAATAGTCTTTTCTTGAATTTCTTGTTTTTCTTGCAAATTTAACTATATTCGACAAGAAATTTGTTATATTTCCTGCAAAACATCTATAGAATATAGCAGTTGTGAATCATACAGCTAATTTAACAATCACTATATACAAAGGAGGTACTCAAAGTGCTGTTGCAAGAGATTAACGTATGTGTAGATTCAGGAAAAGGATTTACGAAATTCCTTACGAAAGATCCTCAAACACATGAATATGTAAAATCCCTATTCCACACAAGATTACAAAAAATAGAAAATATAGGATTTGAAGTTTCAAGGAACTCCTACTTAGTGGAATTCAAGAAAGAGTCTTGGTTAGTAGGAGACATGTTATCTGGCAATAGCATAAATGTCGATTTGACAAAAAAAACGTTAGAACATTTAATCTGCATCAATCTTGCCATTTGTAATGCCATTCGCATGACAAGAAAAAATGTTGGCATTTTTTCGGTCAACTTAGCAGTCAATGTCCCTCTTAGTATTTTTAAAAACCAATCACTAAAAAAGCAATACGAAGATTTTATCCGACAAGAAGGTAAAACCATTCACTTGACCGTCAATGGCGAACATTTCTTGTTTATTATCAATAATCTTGTCTTGATCCAAGAAGGTCTTGGTTCACTATTTGTTCGCCAAAATGATTTCAGAGATAAAAGGGTAATCCAAGTTGACATAGGAACACTAAACGTTACTGTTAGCTCCTTCAATCAACTTGTTCCACAGTATGACAGCAATTTCTCGAACAACCATGGTACTCATACGCTTTTGTCTCATCTTCGTGAAAAACTTTCCTCTCATTATGGAATTGCAGTTCATGCTAAAGATATGGAACAAATCATTAAAGATGGAATTCTTATAATTGAAGGCGAAAGAATGGAAGATAGCACATCCATTATTCAAGAAGCAATGATGAACCATGCCAAAGAAATTGTTGCAAGCATAAAAAGCCACATTTCACTCAACAATGCCGAGATTGTATTTGTAGGCGGTGGCTCATTACTTCTCCGAGAGCAACTCCAAACTCTTCTTCCACATGCTACCTTCGAACCAGATCCCCAATTTGCTACTCTCAAGAGCTTCCACCGTATATTGGAGGCGAAACTTCACCATGCCAAAAAAGCTTAGTGTCACCATTAGTTTTAAACCCGAATTTGCTCATCTGTACGAATTCCTTAAAACAAAAGACAACAAATCAGCCTATATAGTTCGATTAATTGAACAGGATGTGAAACAAACTGGTTCAAAGCAAAATCTTAGAGAAGAAATTGTGGAAATATTAAAGGATCTTCTCAAAGATAATCACTTTGACCTTGTGCCCCTTACAAAAAAAGATACTGAGGAGAATCCTTTGACTGAAAATGATATTGACATTATTAATAATTTCTTTTAGCAAAAAGAGACGGTTCTCCCGTCTCTTTTTATATCTCTAATATTTTAATGTACATTTACCATAAATTCTTCTTCCCTGTTATGAAAAAAGTTCAGCTTACCCCTAATGCCTTAAACACCGCATCTATCGGATCAGAATAGAAAATAGGTTGTACTTTAATTAACAAATCAGGAGGGACCGTTTGAAAATCAACTACTGATGACGCAGGAATTAATACCTTTTTCGCTCCAGCATCTACACATACTTGAAGCACATTAGCAAACTCTTCGATTTTCGAAATAGTGCCACCAACTGTCATATTCCCCAACACTACCATACTTTCCTGAACAGGCTTATCTAATGCTGCCGAACATAGTCCTATTAATTCAGCAATCGCAAGCTCATCCGTTAATCCAATACCTTGTAAATCACTTATATGCATGAGATAATCCTTTGTTTTTATACTAATTGAGCTACTTATGCTCTTGCAATTAGCCGTAAAATATCGAAATGCTGTATCCAAACTTTCTTTTGCTCCCCGATGTGAACCTACTCCTGATTTATCAAACTTACCCGTACCAGAGACAACTTGATTTTCCAACTTGAAAACACCAATCATACCTGAATCTCCATGTCCTACAGTATAAACATGACCTGGTTTTCCCATTCCTTCTGGGATGAGCTTTCCTACACCTTGTTCAGGCACAGAAACATATTCTTCCTGCAATGTATTTTTATCTATGTAAGAGAACATAACATCATAAAACTCCATGCCACCAATTTTCTTTAATTGCTCTTTTACCCTTCTACGCCCTTCTAAGGCATATTTCAAGATTTCCTCAATGTCTTCTCTTGTATATTCTCCATGAGGATACAATAGTTTTATTAGCCCCGATACTGTTTTTCGTACTGCAGTTACATCACGCTGGTTTAGATTATTACCGAGCTTAAAGAATTGATCTATGGCATCCCCAAATGATCGCTTTCTCATTTCTCTAAAATATTCTGCCAAATAGTCTACGATAAAACCGTAGTGATCCGTAAGAAATTCTGGGCGCATCTTCGGGATTTCCCATCCTGGTAAATAATAATGCATACGATCAAAGAAAGCAGAATCGTTATTCATTCCTTCTGGAAACGGTGCAAATAAGTGTGATGTTTTTATTAGCGAATCCACACTTTGATTAATATTTCCTACGAAAACCATGGAAGCAGATGCTGTTTTTTCCTCTTTCCCCCTTGCGAATGAACCAGAAGCCATGTAATCCTTCATGATTTGAATACCATCTTTATCCTTGAACTTAATGCCTGCAACTTCATCGAACGCAACAACATCCCACATACCAACAAGCCCTATGGTTCTCGTTGACATATTATAAAACAGATTTGCAACGGTTGTTTGTCCACCTGAAACTAAGATGGAGTTTGGGGAAATTTCTTTATACACATGTGATTTTCCTGTTCCTCTTGGACCAAGCTCACACAAGTTATAATTGTTTTCTACAAGTGGTACAAGACGTAACAATAAATGCCATTTCACACGATAATCAAATTGAGTAGGTTCCATTCCCGTAGAACGAATAAGGATATCTATCCATTCTTCCTTCGTAAATTTCTTGCGACCTTCAAAAATTTCATTAATATCCATGTTCGGCATTTGAATTGGCTTTAAGTTACTAATGCGGAACGGATTCATGTTTTTAAGTTCTTCGTCGTAGTAATAATCCATTTTCAACATGCACCAAATGCCACCAGCAAGGAGCTTATCATATTCTTTAACATAATGAGATGATATTGGAACATCTTTTAATCCCAGATTCGAAAACTCAGCTTCATACATATCCTTCTTCGCATTCAGACGAACAGTGACTTTATCGATTATCGAATATTGTCCAATTTCTCGAATTTTTGATTTAATCTTTTCGGCTTCATCAGGTCGAACGAAATTTTCGGCAAGGATTTTCTTTACTCTGGCTACGCCTTCCTTGATGCTTTCCTCATCATCTGTCGCCGCATACATTCCTAATAAATATTCCAACACATAAACTGGAACGTTTGCTCCTTCTTTAATGAGCTTTGTAAGGTCTTTGCGGACAACACGCCCTGCAAATACTTCATTTAATTTTTTATCTAATTCAATAACATTCACTCTATTCTCCATCACTACCCCTCCCTTACTTTAGAAATCAAAATCACTAATGATTCCAAGATTGATTTTAAATGGTATCTTTTCAACAATCACACCTGTTTCAATATCTTTAATGGTTAAGAAGTAATCCTTATTTTTATCGTACGGTATCGACTTCAAGGCAAAACGTAGTTTAAATGTGCGATCTTCAGGGTTATCAGAGGTACGATCTCCAATAATGGTTTCTTCGTTTGAGATAATGTTACCTTCTTCGTCAGCCATATAAATGACAACTGTTCTTGGAATCACTTTCTCCTCTACTTTCTCCGTTTGGAAGAAGGATAAATGGAATAAGCTATTAGTAATTTTTCTTGTCGTACTCGTTAGTTTAATGTCAACTTTTACAATTTCACGACTGTTGGCTTGTCCTCTTCGAATGTTTTTATATTGAATGAAAGGAACAACAATTTCTTGGAGGCTTGCTCCTCCATGTACAAAATTCACACCAGTTCCTTGCATTTTAAAACGTATGGTTGCTTTCGGAACATAGGCAGTTAATTTCTGTTCATTCTTTATAACCGAATCTAAACAGATATCCAAGAGACCATTCATCTCTCTTTTTTCTTGGGAAAGAATATATCTTCGCTTTACTTCGATAGCATTTATATCTTCTTTTTCAATTTTATCGCTTTCTTCTAACGGTTCTCTTTGATACAAAAAGCCATGATCAGCAGTAATGAAAATGTTTGTACCACTTAAATCATCCCGAATGATTTTGACGAGATTATAAAGTTCTTCAATTGCCTTTTCTACTGCACTAAATGTATAGACCTCCGTTGACGCCTTATCTCCCATAGCATCAATGGTATCATGATAAATATAAATCAACTTTTTGCCTTTAAAAAACTCCCTTCTACCCGCTTTATTCATTGCCATCATTTCTTGAAAATGAACAGCAACACTTTCTTCTACATAATATTCCAAAATGGACTTTCGGTTTTCAAGACCACTTGATGGTTTTGAATCAACAAGGACCCTTGCGTTCAGATCAATATCAATATTTTTATGTGGAAGAAGAGATGCCATCCCAAGCTTAGTAATCGAAGGAATCACTCCTAACAAAGGTTGAATGTCACATGCTCCTATTGTTTCAGAGTTCAATTTTTCTGCAAACTCTACCCCAACTTCGTAACGAAGAGCATCCGAGATGATAACAAAGACTCGATCGCCTTTATTAATCTTCGGTGCAATATAACTCTTATAAAAATCCTTCTGATTTGCTATCCCTGGAATCACCCAGTCTGTTTTCATTTCTTTGTCTATTGCTTGAGACCAATGAGAACTTAATTCTCCCATGAACCAGTTCGTATACAGGTTTTCAACCATCACTTTTAGTTTCTTTAAGATTTCACTATCACTTTCATTGTCAAAAGCTACGTAAAACTTCCGATAGTATGTATCCATTTGGTAATAATCATCGACATATGCCTTAAACGTTTCTAACGTTCCTTGTTGCGGAATTGTCCCCTGATGTTCTTTGTAAAATTGATGCATTTTAACAGTGTAATATAATGCCTCATAAATATATTTGTATGTTTCATAAAAATGCTTTGCTCGTCTTAGGTTAATGAGTTTTATATATTCTTCATAATCCTCCAATCTTGCAGCAAGACTGTTCGCTATATAAATAATGATAGATTTGTCACAATATGGAAATGTATCTGCGGTCTTGAAGTCATCAATATTCATTTGGTGAACGATCTCATTAAGTTTGATTTCCTTTTCTATGGCTTCTGCGAGTTCATTGTAAGTCACATAGTCTGTTTTATGATGCATCCAATGGTCAATAAACACTAACGCATTGGATTTATTTCTTTCAGCTATATACTCTTTCACGTTCGATAAGTGAGTCTCATTCACAGAATGACTTAATGCTGTAACGGTTAAATGGATAAACAGCGTTTTCAAGGATTTCTCTTCTCGTTCATAACCATATTTGTTCGAAACATGCTTCCAAAATACATTAACATCAAAAAATTTTTGCATTAATCCGATATATTTATTTTCCTCATCATTAAGGCTATCCATCAAAATGGTCCTTAAAGCATCCTCAAAATCTGGGCTTTTTAAATTGCATAAAACACTGATAATGGCAATTTCAATAATTTCTTCCGTATAAGAATGAATTCCGTATGCTTTAAATTTTCGAAATCTCTCTTTATTGCCAAAGAATTTTTCATATCTTTTGACAACACTTCTTAGGGAAGGATCAATCTTCAGCTCATTCATAATTAAAGATACTTTATCCGCATAAAATATTCTTGAATACAATACGGTGTCAATCAACCAGTTTTCTTCCATTCCCATATCGAGATTTGAATAAATAAGATAATGAGATGTTGGATCTTCCTCTTCCAACAAATATTTCGTATAGAACTGGTTGTTTTCCGTAAGCTTATGTATTTTCACATTCTCAATGACAATTTCGTCGATGATATCTGTAAACTCTTGGTCTTTATCGAACCAAAAGATTATTTTTCGTTTTTCTCCTTCTTTTAACGGCTGGTGGAATAATTCTCGAAGCGTCGTTACAATTTCTTTTATATCCATCCGATTTCACACCCTCTATATAAAAAATAAAAATCAGTCTACAAATAAGAATATACCAGACAAAGCTGGTATATCCTTATGTTCTTCCTATATTTTTGCAACCAACCCTTTAAATTTCTCGTAGTTCACTGCTACACCGTCATCTAAGTCAATTTCAATTTGCATATCCGCCATATGATGCAACAATTCATCATACTCTTTTAACTCTTCAATTTTTTTCTCTAACGCTTTTAGTTCTCTCTTCGCCTTACTGATCTCTTGTGCTGTAGAATCCCCTTCAATAATGCTTAACAGCGATTTCTTCTCAGCGTCCATACGAGTTTGAAGTTCATGTAAATAATCAGTACGAATTCTCGATAAAGTCGTTTTATCATAACGATGCATATAGATTAGGCAGTTAAACGCCTTTTGCTTACCAGAAGTAAATAACCAATAAATTGGTCTCTTCTTGTAAGTCTGTACATGATCTTTAAAGAAATCATTCAAGAAATACCTTCTAATTGTTTCTTTAGCTGTCTCTCCGCTTTTCTTTCCAAGCGTATCAGCGATAAATTCAAGATTTTCGGATAGGGTCTCTTCTCCAAACGTTACCTTCACAAACTCAACGAATCTCGAAACGATATCGTCTTCAAAATAAGCCTCTGACAAAATAGGAATAATATTATCCTTATCCACCTTAAACGTTTTATATCGTCCTGGATCAAATTCTCCACCAGCAAAAACAAGCCCTTCCTCATCAAGAGAATAACGACCAAACATACAACCGACTGCATAAGAAATGAAAGATTTGATATCTCTCTCTTTATGAGCTTTATTAAGAGTAATATCATCATCACTTACATCAGGAGTTATTTCCCTCTGAATCCCATATATTTCAGCAAAAATTCGATTTAGTTCTCTTTCGTTGTCCTTTAATTTAGAAAATTGTTTATTTGTTAATTCATTCCAATTTTGAAATGCCTCATTAATAGTTAAAGAATTATTTTTGAGTGCCAAGAACGGATGTTTTTTAAAATCCCATGAAGTTTCAAAAGAATCCCAATCATGTTTTGAGATAGATATGTTTTCTTCAACTAATGAATTTATAATAGCCTTATATTGTTGATCCTCTTTGAATGGTATTAATCCTATAACTCCACAACTATAATTTAGTGTGGGATTAATAACATCTAATATTATTTGACTTAACTTAGTATTTAGTAAACCTAAAACATAGTAATCAACTTTATCATCATTAAAATATATGCAATTTGAAGCAGTATCTAATATATACCCTTCTTCAAAATATCTTGCAGAGAATTTACTCGATGAAACTAATGTCCAAGAAATATGTGGTTTGAAAAAATATTGGGGGCTTCTTACCGCCGATTTAGGATTGGCTCTAATTTCTTCCCCGTTATTTTTCCACATAACAATATGCATTTTGTTACCATACCATTTTCTAAATGGTCCTCCTTTATCAAGGACATTCCATTTTAAATTTCTTTTCATATACTCTTGTTCGGATTTAGCATTGAATTCTATAGCACTAAATTCAACTTCAAACCAATTTCTTATATATTTTTCACTTTCTCCTACCGACATCCCAAATTTCGGAATAAAAAATTCAGAAATATTTTTATTACTTATGAATGAATTTCTTAGATTATCACTTATCCAATAGGCAATAGGAGAACCTGGAATTTCTTTAAACTTATTACTCATTGAAGTAAATCTATAACTAACGTTAGGATTTTTTATTGCTTCCAATGTTTTAATTGGCTGATTTTCACTTCCTTTAAAATCAGATAACTTTATATACTCACCACTTAGCTCTACATTGTAGTTTCTTAAAGTAAAACTACATACTGGAACACAAGCTTCAGGGAAAGCATTATATTCTAATTGAATAAGAGAACTAATATTTTTAAAAGCAACGATATATTCTCTGAGTTTCTCATAGGAAGAAATAAACATCCATACATAAGGTGTTAAAAATCCTAAATGCCCTTCTGGTCTCACTTTTTTCATACAAAAATCCATAAATGCAGAGAATGTATCTGACTTAGTTTCTGGATATTTATTTTTTATAAAATTAGTTAAAGCATCATTCATATATTTACTGCCCATATAAGGTGGGTTAGTGACTATAATATCGTATTGCTTACTCATTATTTCTGCTTGTTTGATTAACTTTGGTAAGAGTTCAAAGACTTTCTTTCTCGATTCATCTTCAAAAAAGTCCTTAGCTGGATTGTTTTGAATATACTCCAGTCTTTCCTCCAAAAATTCTTTGTCATACTTCCCAACCTTAATCAAGGAACCAAATGTCTTAGCATTCTTAAACTGCTCAATGAACTCTTTTGTTCTATCAAAGTTTTCTCCGCTACTTTCCCCAGCAATATACGCAATATCATCATCATTTAAATAATTTGTTTCTTGAATAGAAGCTAAGTTAAGTGTTAATCCTTCTCTTTCAATGCTTCTAAAGAAACGAGGGTTGTATTGCAATGCTTTCATGACAACAGAGAAACAAGCCAGTTGATACGCACGATCATCAATGTCTAATCCGTACAGATTGTTTTCAATGATGAGTCTTGGGATTTCTCTTTCCAAATAGCCGCATTTGCTATAAATTTCGAATAAGACATCGAACATATAGACAAGAATGTGTCCGCTCCCCATTGCAGGGTCAAAACATTTTATGTCTTCTACCTTTAGTTCTTTGTTGATGTATGGAGCGAGTTTTTCTTCAAAATCTGGCTCTGGATTTGGATTTTCGAGATAGAACTCCCAATTCTCAATTAAATCTCGATCTTCAGGGTGTGATTCAACCCAATATCGTCCTAAAGAATTTTGAACCATGTAACGGACAATCCAATCAGGCGTAAATAATTGAGTCGCATACGGGATTTCTTCTGTTTTGTATTTTTTCTTTGCTTTGATTACTCGATCTTTTTCTTCCGCAATGTAGTATTGATAAAGCCAGCCGATAATCTCAACGTTTTTCCAATCTTCTTCTGGAATGACGGAAGTATCTGTCATCTGACGAACAAAGGAATCCTTTGCTAACAATCCCTCTGGAAACAGAATTTCTGTATAGTCATCAATCGTTTTAAACATAAACGGAAGATACTTGTTCAGATCATTACATTGTTTGATAATTAAATATTTGAACAGTTCTTCAGTTTTATTGTTAATTTTTAAATCATAAACATATTCCTTATCAACTTCTAAATCAATGTTTAGAGCTTCTTTGATGATATCTGGCTCTGGATTTTCGGGGTTGCTGGAAGACAATACTCTTACCCCTGTAGGAAGGTAATCATTCACTTCCATAAAACGTAGAGCTGTAAATCGGTTAAACCACGTATAAGCTACCTCTTCAACTACACGCTTAAAACCGATTTGATTGATACGGCTGATGAGCTTATCTCTTTGTTTTTTTTCTGGTTTTGAAAGCTGTCTGCCATCTATATAGATGGCATCCGAGCTTTCAATTTCTGCTTTCTTAATATTTTCTTCAGTAATTCCGATTTTAAGAGCCTTTGCTTCGACCTTTTTGATTAGCTCTCTTCTCGCATTTATTGCAAAATTCTTCAAAGCGGTTTTATTCATAACTATTCCACCCACTTTAATCAATAAACTCTATTTCCTTATTACTTTTTATAATCTGCTTTAACTTACTTGAAAGTGTGTTGATAAATTTATCAACATCTTCTTCTGTACGTAATGTTTTTACGACAAATAAGTCTCTTATTTTAACGGTTTCTTTCGTAGTAACAGGAACAACCTCTTCCCCAGCGCCAGATTCGATAACAGTCGTTCCTTCGTCTGGTCTTCTGTTGTGCCATTCCTCAATTTCCCGTTTAATAATTCGATCATATTTTTCTTTAAAAGTCGCACTCTGCGAGATTGTGGCATCAACCTTATAAATATCCTCAAAACTTTCAATGTTATTAAGTAAACTACTATAAAATGATTGGATGCGTTCTTTCGTTTGTTCAGAAACCCCATACTGGCTGGCACTTAACGATAGATAGTCCCAATCTACTTGAATTTTACTCTTAGCATTTTCTTTCTTCTCTTCAAGCACTTTTTTTATCTCTTTTTCGATTTTTGCAATGATTTCTGGAATCTTTTTAATATGGCTATACGGCACAGGATCTGTAAGAATTTCCTTTAAGTTCTTCGCTTGTTTTTCCGTCTCTTCATTCGTTAAATACAATCGATTTTCTTCATATTGTTTATAAGCAAGCAAACCTTTATCGAAAATTTCTTTTTTATTTGTTTCCCAGAAATCTTTCACATAATACATATCTTCTTCCCAATACAGCAGGTCTTCTTCTAACTCTTTCAGTTTCATAAAGAAAGAAGCATTGTCCATTCCTTTATTAAACTGATTGAAATATTCCAGCCCTTTTTCTAATAAACTCTTTCCTGGATATTTTCTTCCTTCATAGCGACTGAGCAGTGAGTTTATTTCTGCTACTTGTAATTCGATAAGATTCTTAATATCCTTCACAAGACCGTCTTCATCATCGGCTACATCACGCTTTTTAAAGACTTCCTTGCAGATTTTCTTAGCCGATCTAATTAACTCTTCATCGACTTTTTTGCGTTTAATCACGATTACTTTATCGACTTCCGAAGGCTTCGTTAAAACGGAAAGGATATTGGGATCTTCTGGTTCCAAATACTCAGCATTATAACGTAATCGAATTTTTTGATCTTTAAACAGCTCAATGATTAAGCTTAAAATATCATTTGTTCTCCACCCATATGGCTTATCACTATATCTATCTAATAATATTTTCACCCTAACCTGCTTATTCATCTCGTCCTGAAGGCTAATAAAATCAAATACTTCTTTTCTTGCTAATTCATTTGCATCTTCTTTTAATCCATCCAAAGCAATCTGATCTTCATTGTTTCTCAAAAGCTGAAGAAGTTCTCGGTCACTTTCGTAAAATTTCTTTATTAACCCTAATTTTGTATATACATTTTCTACTAATGATTTCAGTGCTGTATTAATTTTCTCTTTGACCGTTGAACCTTTGATTACAACTTTATCGCCATTGATAAAAAATGTCCCGTCTTTAATTGCTTCTTCTAACAAATCCCGAACACGTCTTCTTCTCTCTCTCGCTTCAGCTTGCTTGTTATTTAAGATGTTTTGAATATTTTCAGGAAGTAGTGAAATGTTTTTGTTCTTGCGATATTCCTCTATTTTTAGTGCTTCTTCCATCTCTTCAATATACGCTTCATTTCCACCAAGCTTTAAAATCAATTCACCACTACCAGATGTCATCATCATTAGTTCTTGATCAGATTTTGCATAATGATCAGATAGCGGGGAAATGATATTAATTCCAATATGGGATGTTTGGTTCCCATAGTTTTTCTCATCCATTTTTTGATTGTATGGAAATTGATATTCCGCTGAATAACGATATTTCTTTTCATCATATAAATCTTGGAAAATATAACTCGCAAGCTCTCTTTTAACAATCTCTTCATCAACATTGATTAACTTTATCTCTCGATTAATATCCTGCTCATCGTCTGTAAGGAAAATATAATGATCCCCTTTTTTCTGAATAAGTGTTTGTGAAATCAGTTTTCTTAGTGAATTTTTTATTTTCTCTTTTAGAGCTAATTTGTCTTCATGAATATGAGTCACCATTAAGGTAGCTATGTTCTCAATATTTGCTGGAAGTTCCTTAATGTATTTGATCATAAACAGCACTTTTAGAAGTTCCATGTTGAATTCATCGTCTTTTAATGCAGGGTTTTCATAAGCCCCTTCAATTACCCTTGCAACTGACGGAGTAAGAAACTCTCGGATTGTTTCGTAAAAGGCGTAAAACGGAACCAACGTTCCTTCCTCCGCATTTTTGTAACGCAAGGCTGCCTCTTTAAAAGCAGAAAGCATGGAACGTTCACCTTCAGATAAGTGTTTACCAGATGAGCCATGTTTACGGATTTGTTCGAACACGTTTTGCAATAATTTAAATTGGTATGGAATAAACGGGTACACTTCCGCAAATTCTGTTTCGTTATCATATCCTCTTAAATCCGCAGTGCTTTCTTTAAAGCTAATCAAGTTTTTTAATATCGCACTGTTTTCATGGTATAGAACCTTTAACATGTCTGTAGCATGTTCTGTTTTCGCCAAAATCCGTTTTTTAATAACCTCATCAACAGATATAGAGGATAGTGACAATCTTGTATCAAAACGACCTTGGATTTTAGAAAAGTCATTTCCCTTTATCTTAATGATTGAATCAATACTTTCCTGGGAAGTCACTATTACCCATACTTTTCCGTTACAATATGTTCCTAAATCTTCTGTTACAGTTTGAAGATTTAGCATCAATTGTTGATTGTCACCGATATATTGCCCAATTTCATCGACTAAAAAGACTAAATGAAAATTTTCTCCTTTACCTTCAATATACTCCTTTACGTCCTTTGCAAACTTTTCAATGCTGATTTCAACATTATTCACACCATTTTCGAACCAATTCCTTGCTGATTCTTCGGACATATTCGTAACTTTTGTTAAAGCTCCAATCACAAAGTCAGCATCAAAGTAAAAAGTATGTCGTCGCTCTTCCCATGGCTCACCAGCTAAAACTTCAAATTCTCGTTTAAAGTCTTCATAAACCCCCTGTTTCGTCAAGTATTTTTCCATCTCGGCAACTCCTGGGATATCCCCATAGAAGCCTTGATGCTCATAAAATACTTTCATAAACACTCGTAAAATGGCATCTTCTTTTGATTTGTTGTCTAAAGAGCTTTTGGAGTCAATGTTAAACAGAATGACTTCAGTTTGAATATTCGCTGTTCGTTCCATATTAGCTAAAAGGAGAGGATCCTGAATCTTCTCTTTGAAGAAGTCAATTGCTCTTTTATCTTTTACTTTTTTATTTTCCAGTAAATAGGCAAGAATTTTTAAGAAATGTGATTTACCTGAACCGAAGAAACCAGAAATCCATACACCCATTTTATCGGTTGTGCCATCAATTCCCTTTTGGTAGTTTTCATAGAATTTAGATAAATGTCTATGAAGTTCTTTCGTCACTACATACTCTTCAAGTTCTTGATAAATATTATCCTCATCCGTTTGTGCAACCTTGATAACGCCTTTTATATTTCTCTCTATATCTTTTTGAAACATATCTTTAATAAGCATAAAAATCCCCCCCTATATCCTCAATCAACTAATCTGAAAGCCCGATAATAGTTGTCATCTTTGAATTTTCCAAACAATCTTAGTGATAACCCGTCATATTTACCAGGAAAAAACATGATGACAGGTATTTTATCCAACACTTCTTGAAGATTGTTTAGAATGGTATGAGATCGTACAAAAGGGTAAACTTTGCCTACTCCAGTAAGCAATATAACATTATGATCCTGTAGCTGTTCTTTAATTTTCTTCAAAAAAATCTCAGGCTTCGCAAAGTTTGTCATTGCCCTAAATAGAGCTTCTTTTCCTTGTTTCTCTTCTATTTGGAAGATGCGTTCAAAGATTCTTTTTTCTTTGGCAATTTCAATCATCATTTTGTACAAATCAAATTCAATAATTTTTCTATTAGAGCCTTCATGAGCAAATTCACGCTTTATATACTCAATATAATCTCGAACAATTAATTCATGTTCTGGTTCATAATCAAACACATAAAAACTGATTTCGTTCCCAAGCCCTCTACCTTCAATAAACTTGTCCTCTTTTATCTTTGGAATAATTTGATCCAGTCGTTTGTTTAAATTTCTCATTACCATTGTCACTCACTTCCTATGGCACGAACAAATACTCTATCTCCTAAGTAGATCAAATGCCTTTTTAAATCTTCATCTATTAAAAGTCTCTTAAGTTCACCTAATTTTTTATCTCTTAATATACCCGATTCAAATAAAATTTTGTTATATACTTGTTTCAATTTTTTTACGGTTTTATCTGTCCATCCAGCAATTTTCTCATTCTGTTCAGCTTTATAGGTAAAAAATATGTTCAAATCCTTTTTTTCGAGTACATAGTTATCTTCCGCAAATTTCTCGGCGATAATTTCATTCATAAATTCGAAAAAAAGCCTATCCGTTTTCATAATGGCGTATAGTGTAATCGCTTTACCTGTTTCCAATGGTCCTTCTAATAACATCTGCCTTAACGTTTCATCTAACACATTTGCTCTTCTTATTAAAGAAGGAAGACTTCTCTTTAAACTCGAAGTGTGCTTATATTGGAATAAGTTTTCTTTGATTACTTTTTCTCTTATTTCCTGCTCCGAAAGACCTTGTTGGTACAACTTGATGACTTGTTTGAATTCAAAAAATAAAAATGAAGCACCTGTTAAGTTAGCACTATATTCCAATTCAACGGGCATCTGTTTATATCCTTCCTTTTACCTATTTACATTCTCCTATCCATATGTATGATTTTCTTGATTACTTCGAGCCTTCTTTTGTCACATGTTGTTTTAAGACAGTTGTAAATTCGTTTGCTTTGATCATTTACTCGAATCATTTATGTATAAATCCTTTATCGTTTTAATCAGAGTTGCTTTATCAATTTTGTTTTCCCAGTATGTGTCTATTATCTGATTGAGTGATGTTGCAAGTTCCCTCTGCGTTTTATAGAAAAGTTTAATTTCCAATCGTACCACCTCAAATTTTACTCTATTCTTATTCTATTTTTACTTTTGAAGGAAATCAAAGTAAATTTATATCTAAATAATTGAAAAAAGGTCGCTAATATCGCAACCTTTAACTTTCTATATGTTCCTATGTAACCAATGAGCACATTGGTCCTTACAATCTTTTGATGATGCCTTAGATAATGTACGTAATGTAGTAAACGACTAACAATATTTCCGAATGATTTAGTCCAAGAAACTAATAATGTGATACAAGAAACTCACTTGTAATGCGATGTTTCACCAAATATACGTAAGAACCTAAAATTGAACAGTTTTCTCTAAATAAGAGTGAACACTTTTCTGGCAATTTCAGAGTAATCCCTGTCACTTGACATGGAACCTCCGCATACTGGATTTTTCCTAAAAAGCGAGCAACAATAAGAATTTAGCCGCATGAAACGAGGCTATCAGTACGCCACCCCATGTAAAGCGCTTGTTTCTAGCTGATAAAAAACTATTCACCTTAATCAATCGATTCTGTTCAGTTTTATTTAACGGTCACAATGTTAATCTTTCTCAAATTTCTTGGTACTCCTTCCAAATACAAGATACACAAAAACTAATTGCTGTATCGTTCTCGCTGCTTCTAATGCATTTGTAGACTTTTTTATAAAGTTTCGTATATCTCTAATTTTCTTATGCAACAGAATGATTTCGGAAACATGAAATTTCTGTCCTTCATGCTCAAATACTAAGGGGATTTAGTCGTTCGCTATCCAAAATTGTGTATTATCGACATCACTGCCCTCCGCAGTAGTCTTTGTAATTCATAAGCAAAGTGGGGAATATCAATTCGGCATCACTAGTTTAAAGGGTATGATCCCTATCTTTGTACCACCAACGAAAGGAATCATTTTGTTGCATATCTTGACCACAGCAAACCGAAATGACACGGGAATGGCACTCTAATCTCTTTCGTCTTTGCAAGAATGGAACATCAAATTGGTGCTGGGCAATGCAGCATATGACATCGAAAACGTCCATAAAGCAGCAGAAAAGTGGGAATCGTTTTGATAATTGCCGTAATGTCTCTATGGTCGGGTCACCCAAACGAGATTGGAAAAACGGTTGTTTGGACTCCGTAATGCGATCAAAAGAGTGCTTAACCTGTTGAAAAGTGATGAACTTGAACAACCACGATGGCGTGGATTTAATCGGTATTTACTGCATGTACAATGTTGTATTCTTATGCGTAACTTCGAATTTTTGCTCTCGTTTTGCAACAAAAAATAATAAGTATAGTATTTGATTACATAATATTATCCAATTTAGAAAGAAAAAATTACGCAACTGCAATTCCACGTCCAAACTTTTTAAGTAATTGTTTTTTCGGCACGTTGCAATTTTAGTAACATTTATTCTGGAGTTTTCCTGCTTTCAAAATGCTTTCTCCCCTTTTCAGGACCATCCTCTATAATACCCCAATTTGAAAGACTAGAACACACACTCCTTTGCCTTGATTAATCCCAGCCACATATTCGAATAGCTTCATACAAATCCTTTCCTTCTTTACGAACATTATGTATTTTTAACAACATAATTTCCTCTTTCATTGGCATTCCCCCTTTTTCCTTTATTATACAAAACAATTAGATATAGTTTTTTCAATTGAAACAATCGAGTATCCCGTTTATTAGCACACTAACTATGATGCTTTGTGCCTATTATAGCCTCCATCCAACAACTTACCACCCCATTTCATATTTTACTTCTAAACATGATTTTGCAAATTCTGGATTTATTTGAAGTTTAAAAAAATACTCGTTCCCTTCATCAAAAAGTTTTCTCATTTCATAATACGGAAAAAGATTTGATATATGAACAAAGTCCTCCTCCTTAAAAGGGGGCTTTCTTATCACAACCTCTACACAATTAAGCCCTAATAATATGTCAGAAATTTCATCTATATCCATATTTACTTCCTGAGCTTCTTCACTTAAAATAAAATGAATTTCAGAATCACAATTGTAATCTGAAGCACAGATTCTTTCAAATAAAAATTCATTAAAAAACTTTTGCTCTTCCGTTGTTATTTGACTCACAAAAAACCTTAGTTCCACGTTTTCATACTTATATTTCTCCATCACTTTATTAAAGTACTTTTCTAAACATTTGTAACATACTCCTGTTCCTCCTGAATACTGACTAACTTCTCTTGTTCGAACGACTTGGAAATTTTTATACAATTCAAATATATTCATAGGTAAAATCACGACCTCCTATATTGTAATTGGATTAAATAAAAATCTTTTAAAGATTTTAATGCTCTCTTTTATAAATTCTTACTTTACATCATTGTTACCACCCCTTTCAAATAATCGACAATAAACAAACAAATAAAGAGGCATTGCATAAAGTCAACTGCAACTTTAATGCAATGCCTCCCAAATTATCTATCATTTTTTTATATGGGCGATCTTTTCTTTCGGTTATAAAAAGCTTCACAAGAAACCACCGTCTCATTCCCATGTCACCTTCTACACTATTCAAATCATATTTTTTACATTTTATCATTAAATCTGTTCTATTTCTACATTGTTCACACCTACAACTGAAAATCCTCCTACAGAGGCGCTTAGCCTATCCTTCGTAGACCTAGGTAAAAAATACTCTGCTTATTTGCTTTCTTCATAACCCTCATATTGTTTCTCCAATCCTAAAACTTCTAAAACTTGACCGCTGGGAATGTTTAGCGCCTTCACTATTTCAGTCATAACTTGTACAGATATGCATAATCTTTCCGCTTTCTCAATGCGGCTAAGATAAGAAATAGAGATATCCGTCATTTCGGAAAGTTCTGCTAAAGTGAGCCCACTCTTAGCTCGGTAGTGTCTCATTAAAGCTGCAAAATTCTCACCGATCTGCTTATCTCTACTCATTTCCCATTTCTCCCCTTCTTGAATGTTTTTCCTTTCGACAGACTTCAACAAATGAATCCTGTTTTTATTTGTTACATTGCATTATAGATTTTTCGACATGCATTCATAACTGCAAACAAATAAAAAAGCACTTGGTTTTCGCTTTATTTACCAAGTGCTATGGTGTTCTTATTAATTATGGAATCTAATGATAAATTTTCCTATAAATTTCATTCACACATTTTTATTATCATTTGCACAATATCTACTAAATTTATTAATAAACATTATGACAATTATCATATAGTTTATTAATCAAGCTCGTGAATTTTAGACGAAATATTGCCTTGTTCATCGATTAAATGCTTGATGTACTCTTCCCATAAACGAATCGGAAAATTATTAATAGCTTGGTAGAAATACACTTTGTTTAACACTCGTGCCATGTCGCACCTTAACAAATCTTTTTGCGGACAATTAGGCAATCGAAACCATTTGATTTTCATTTTTGCATAGTCTTTTCCTAACTTTCGAACGGGTAAAGGTAGCTGCTCATAAAACTCATTCATCAATTTCATTGAACCACCTTGAATTTCAATTGATTTTCTTATTTTTTATACATTATCTCATATTTTATATGAAATTTTCTTACTTTTTACACATGTTATACACATGTTTTTCACATATGTTAATAATAATGCACTTCCTTAAAAGCTCTTCTTCGGATTATATGGTAGAATGACGTTTGAATTATTGTGTTAATAAAAATTTTCTTAAACCAATGTACTCATCAACACAATAATGTTTTACTTTATATGACTCGAATAAGGGTCATATAATCCTGTTAACAATAATACAATTAATGCTGTTATTAATAATCCTGCAATGATTATTCCTGTACCAACAGCTCTTTTCTCGATCTTTAGCAGTATGATTCCAATGATTAAACTTAAAGCTGCAATTGGTAATAAGAGTAATCCTGCACCAATATTCACTATTTTCTCCCCTACCTATATAAGTCAAACTTGATTTTTCAACATGTTGGAAGCTCGGTGTTTTTGAATTTGGAAGTGTATAGCATTGGATGAGAAAAAAGTGCTCCAAAGAGTCAGACCTACTCATATGATGAATTTTTAAGTTGAATTTATCTGAATAAACTGTCCGTTAGTCAATAAGAAGACCAAGTTACTTTTATGCATTTTTCTATACTTACTTAAACATAAAATCCGAATACTGGATTTAAGTCAATATTTTGGACACCAATAAGTGAAATTTAATTTTGATCTCATGCCATATTTTTCATGACATCGCTGGTCGCTTGACATGGAGCCTCTGCGGGCGTGGTGTTATGCGAAGGGC
>Ga0207747_1001244_pt1 | contig 19361 bp, 18 predicted proteins | sample HigsolmetaGSP11D_FD_184839 | JGI IMG/M metagenome (GOLD analysis project Ga0207747, IMG submission 184839) | High solid enriched microbial communities from the Joint BioEnergy Institute, USA - SP1-1-D (SPAdes) | ecosystem: Engineered > Bioreactor > SSF (Solid state fermentation) > Aerobic >...
CACTAAGTTCGCCAGAAACTACAAACCCATTATTTGGTTTGTAAGTGATGTTAAGGAATGTTTTCACCAAGAAGAATAAAAGTCCAAAAAAATGAAGGGTACGACCAATGAGATATTGACAGCAACGTTTGCTCTCCTTCACTTGTGCAATGTGCTTATTTCGACTAATATAGGCATATAGAGATATGGGAGAGACTGATGCCAGGGAGGAGACTGCTATGTCACCAGATGAAATAATGAACTCACTAAGCCAGAAAGCGATCCACCTTCTCCGCGAGGATGCAGATAAAATAGAAAAACTGATAGAGGTTCAGATGGAAACTCTGACCAACAGGCGTTGTCCGCTCTATGAAGAAGTGTTGGACACGCAGATGTATGGTTTGTCGCGTGAGATTGATTTTGCGGTAAGAGCCGGGCTGATCGACGCAGCTGTCGGCAAGGAAATCCTGAATAAACTCGAGCGGAATCTGGCAAGCTTGTATGAGGCGTTAAATCAAAGTCAACAGGGGGAATAAGGAGAATCCCATCGCATGCGATGGCATGTTTTTTCCTCTTCGCTCCGCAAGCTGAAGATCATGGCGATCCAGGTTGCATTTGCTGATTGACCCATTATACAATACCATTATACGGGTAAGTAGTTTTTGGAAGGAGGATTGCCCGATGGATGGAGCAGGAAACGGAACGATTCGAATATCTGACGATGTGGTAGCGACTATTGCAGGCCTCGCAGCAACTGAAACGCCGGGAATCGCTGCGATGTCAGGCGGCATCAGCGAAGGTTTGGCTCGGCGACTCAGCGGCAAGCAGGTGAACAAAGGGGTATCCGTCGAAGTAGGTGAGACGGAAGCGGCGATTGATCTGCGCGTCATCGTCAATTACGGAGCCAGGATTCATGAGGTATGCAAGGACCTGCAAGTGAATGTTCGGGACGCCGTCTCCAACATGACTGGCCTGAAGGTTGTGGAAGTGAACGTGAAAGTGGAAGGCGTGGCATTCCCTGAAGAGCAGACAACTGAGGCAGCGAAGGTTCGGGTTAAATAACGGCTGATGCAATCAAAAGAACACGTGGCACAGCAAAAGTTGGGAGAAACGGGGATCTGTCTCTGATTTCGTCTCAACTTTTTTCGTTTCCTCAGCAATCTTCCATTCGAAGCTGCATGCGCGCACAAAAACGAGGCACCCGCCAGTCATATCCATGACTGAATGGCATGCCTCGTTAGCAATTATCGGCTATGTGCTTGTGTAACGCGAAATATTCAGCAGAATCCCCATGGACATGAGCGTCACCAGCAAGGAGGAACCGCCATAGCTGATGAATGGCAAGGTTACGCCAGTAATCGGGATCAGACCGGTAACGCCTCCCAGGTTGATGATGGCCTGGATGCCGATCATTCCGACGATCCCGGTGCCGAGCAGCGTGCCGAATATATCCGGACAGCGCAGGGAGATGATGAGCGCTCGCCACATCAGCAAGAGCAACGCGAGAAGCACGGTGAGCGCGCCGATGAGTCCAAGCTCTTCACCGATGACGGCGAAGATAAAGTCGTTATAGGCATACGGCAGATAATGGAGCTTCTGGATGCTCTGGCCGAAGCCGGCTCCTGTCACGCCGCCATGACCGAAGGCGTACAGCGACTGGATCAGCTGGAACCCCGTATCCAGCGGATCCGCCCAGGGGTCGAGATATGCGGTGAAGCGGTCGATGCGATAACTCTTGATCTCATCTGCTGGTGTAAACAGGAGGTAACCGCCCAGGACAAACCCGAGTATGCAACCCAGGGAGAGACCGGACAACAGAATATGCTTCAGGTTAGCTCCCCCTGCGATGATCACGAGACCTGCAGTCAGCACGAGGATGAAGCAGGAACCAAGGTCAGGCTGCATCATGATCAAGGCGCACACGATGCCGACAATGATCATGACAGGCAAGAGCCCGCGTTTGAAGTCGCGGAACTTCTCGCCCTTGCGGCTGATCAGCGTGGCCAGATACATGATGACGGCCAGCTTGGCGAATTCCGTAGGTTGGCCGCCGAACGGACCGATCTGGAACCAGCTGCGCGCACCGTTGCGTTCGACGCCGATGATCAGCACCAACACCAGGGAGACGATGGCCATCAGGAAGATGGGGAAGATGAGCTTCTTCCACCATTGGAACGGGATATTCATCAGGATCAACATGAGGAATAAACCCGCAACAGCCCAAATGATCTGGCGCTTGGTGAAGTAGAGTGAATCATTGTACTCGATCGCCGCCGTAGCTGAACTGGCGCTGAACACCATCAGAATGCCGAATCCTGTCAGGATCAACGTCAGAAACATGAGCAGAAAATCAGGTGAACCCTTGCGCAGAGGATTCATAGGCAACCAACCTTCGTCATTCGATGGTTTACTTCAGGAGGTTGGCCAGTTCTGCCAACTTCGACTCCGCAGCTTTCAGTACATAAGCAGGGAATGACTCGTTGTAGGACAATCCGTGCGGGAATGTGGCTCTTCCGATATATGCTTCGCCAATCTGCAGCACAGCATGCGGCTGCTCCAGCTTGCCTTCAACAGCGCGCGTGTCAAGCCGCAGGTAATAATCCTGTCCCTCGTATGTAATCTTATAATCGTAGGTTGCACGTGTGTATTCCCACTGACCTCTCACGAAACCGATGCGGGAAGACACGTCATCCAGGTGACTCAGTTCACTTTTTATGCCTTTCAGTGCATTGTTCTCGACAATCATCTCGTATATTCCTCCTACTGTTCCACATCATGCGTTGACGCATCATAGATATGCTCAGTCGCATCCTTTTTACATGATAGTATGTTTACCTGTCTTGTGCAAGCGTGACTGACAGAATGTCACAAAGTGGTGACAGTTGCCTGAAGATGAATGAAGTTGATCGATATTGAGAACGATAACGGATGAAGGCCAGTCCAAATTGACATCAAATAGACAAGACAAGGGAGGACGCATAGTTTGGCTAGAACAGTTAAGGAGATCATGACGACGGACTGCGTGTGTGTAACACCACAGGATAATATCTACGAAGCTGCAGTCAAGATGAAACAGCATGACATTGGCTTCATACCGATCGTCGAAGGCAAGAAACTGATCGGGGTATGCACCGACCGCGACCTAGTGATTCGAGGCTATGCGGAGAAACACTCAGGCTCCACTTCGATTACGGAAGTGATGACCAGGGAGTGCATCACCTGCAGTCCGGACACATCGTTGGATGAAGCGGCGAAGATCATGTCGGACAAGCAGATCAGGCGCCTGTGCATCGTGGAGAACGGCGAACTGGTAGGAGTATGCGCGATCGGTGACCTAGCGGTCAGAAACAACCTGATCGACGAAGCCGGACATGCGCTGCATGAAATATCCGAACCGAATGAAACTCACGCGATGACTCATTAATGACGCAGGCTGTCCGACATGTCCAGAAGAAGTTGGGAAGAAACGTTTCCCAACTTCTTTTGCATAAAATGATGGAAAAACAACTATGTGAAAATAACTTTAATTGTAAGCGTTTCTGTCATTTGCGTGGATGAATTTTCATATGATAGAATAATATATAAAAAAATCTTATAGATCGACTTCCCAAGCTTGGCAGCAAAGAATGAACGGCCGTCTCTAAAACTCGTATTCTGAAGAAATGGGGAATGAAGTTGGATCACATGGTTTTTGAAGTGGGATTGGCGCTTCTGCTGATCGCCATCGTCGCTGTACTCGCGAACCGATTCAAGCAATCGATTATCCCGTTCCTGATCATTCTTGGCATGCTTGTCGGACCGCATCTGGAGTTCCTCAATGTCGGCATCTTCGATTTTACGTTTGTCCACAGCCAGGAGATCATCCAGTTCCTCGGCAGAATCGGCATCCTGTTCCTGCTGTTCTACCTGGGGATCGAGTTCTCCGTACAGAAGCTGATACGTTCCGGGCGCTCCATCGTCGTAGGCGGCTCGATCTATGTCATCATGAATTTCATCCTGGGACTGGGATATGGCCTGCTGGTTAACTTCCCGATGTATGAGGCGCTTATCGTCGCCGGGATGATGTCCGTCTCCTCGACGGCTATCGTAGCCAAGGTCATTGTCGACCTGAAGCGCACCGTTAATCCCGAGACAGAGCTGATCCTTGGCATCATCCTGTTCGACGATCTGTTCCTCGCCGTATTCCTGTCGATCATGTCCGGCGTGCTGCTGGGAGACACCTCGTCGGTTGGTGGCTTGATCCTGTCCGTGTTGATCTCTATGGTCTACATGCTGACATTCTTCGTGATCGCAAGGAAAGGTTCGAAGATTCTGAACAAGCTGCTCAATATTTCTTCCAATGAAATCTTCATCATCGTCGTATTCGCCGTTCTGTTCTTCGTCGCCGGCTTCTCGGAAACGCTGCATGTCGCGGAAGCGATCGGCGCACTGCTGTTAGGCCTGGCCTTGTCGGAAACGGAGCACAGCAAGCGGATCGAGCATCTGGTCGTTCCGTTCCGCGATTTCTTCGGCGCGCTCTTCTTCTTCAGCTTCGGCCTCAGCATCGATCCCTATTCGCTGCTGGATGCCTCATGGCTGGCGCTTGGCGCGGTGCTCATCACGATCCTGAGCAACTATATCGCCGGTCTCGTCTCGGGCAAACAGGCTGGCCTGACGATCAAGTCCTCGACGAATATCGGGCTTACGATCATGGCACGCGGCGAGTTTACGATCGTCGTCGCCACATTGGGCGTTTCCGCAGGACTGAACCCGATCCTTCAGCCGCTGTCAGCTTTGTATGTATTGATCATGGCAGTGATCGGACCGGTCTTTGCCAAGAATTCCAAGCTGGTCTACACGTGTCTCAGCAAGCTTGGCATCGGCAAGAACGAGCAAGCGGCTCGCACGCGCAAGCGGGAGAAGCCCATATTGCCTTCCGAGTAAGCTGAACATATGATTCAAGGCTGGAAATCAAGGCAAGAAAGGGTATAATGCAAGTAGTACTGTCAACATGAATCAGGCAATTTGTCAATTCATAGGGAAAGGATTGTTTGGTATGAATATCAGAGAATCAGATTTGCCGGGAATCGGACGGAAGTTTCAGATAGATACGCGCAGTGGAGACAAACTGGTGGTGATCATTCACGATGACGGCAGGCGGGAGCTGTACCACTTCGACTACGAGGATCCGGACGAGAGCATCTCGATGGTGACGCTCGATGACAACGAAGCCCGCCAGGTGGCGGGCATCATCGGTGGCCTGACCTACAAGCCGAAAGCGCTGGAAACGATCGAGGTGGCGTTGGATGACCTGATCATCGAATGGTTCAAGGTCGAGAGTCATGCGCGATGCGTCGGCAAGTCGATCGGCGAGATGAACTTCCGTCAGAAAACGGGTGTCACGATTATCGCCGTGATCGACAAGGAGAAGCAACACATCAGCCCAGGACCTGATTACGTGATCAAGCAGGACTCCATCCTGGTCGTTGCCGGGGAACGGCAAAACCTGAAACGCCTGAAAGAGATGTTGTCCAATACGGACGCACAGTAGGAAACAGGATTTATTACGAATTCTTCGGAGCGCGGAAGCCATCGGCTTCCGCTTCTTCGATGGTGCAGAACATCTTCTCGGCGATCGTCGAATCGTAGTATCTGCTTCCGGGTACGTGATAGATCCGTTCGCCCCGGGAGTTGATGTTGCCTTTGATCAGAGGTTCATCGCAATTCGGCGATTTCATCGCTTCGCCAGTTGCGCCGGCAGCCTCATTATCCGAGTCCTCGCCCGAATCCGCCTCCGGTTCAGACGGAGACCCTTCTTCGATACCCCAGAGACCTTTGCCATCTTCCCGAGCTTCACGCTCCAGCGAGACGAAGCGCTCCGCATAGGTGACGTTTGGTGCAACGGTCATCGTGTTGGCGTAGCCCTCAGCGACCAGGCGCTCGTTGAACATCTGCGTATCCGGCTCCACGAATACGTAACGCAGCAGCCTGCCGTAACGGTCGGTATCGCCAACGTCACTGAACAGCACTACCTCTCTGCCAAGCAGTTGATCGCTTGTAAACTGCTTCGCTTCCTGGCCGTAATATTCCGTTTTGCCGTTCGTAATCTCCGGTGTATTGACGCCGATCAGCCGCACTTTGCTGCCAACTTCCAGCTCGAAGGTGTCGCCATCGACGATGCGTTTGACCATTTCCACGGTATATGATTTGCCGGTCAGTTCCGGATAGAGACGAAGGATCTGCGAGATGTAGTCATCATTGTTCTGGACCGCCGCCCCGCATCCTGCTGTCAGGAACAGCATGACGATCAGCATGATTCTTATATTTTTCACTTTATGTCGTCCTTTCTAAGATGCCTTTCATGCATAAAACGGCGCCCAACTTCTTCATACTATACTATAAGGAAAAAGAGAGTTTGTGAAGGGGCACGCTTATGAGTACAGTCCATAAACCGCTGTTCGTGCAGGGCGATTTCACCATATTGGCGGAGTCCGATCATCCGGAGTACGAGGCAGTCAGAGGGAGATTGGGAGAATTCGCGGAGCTTATCAAAAATCCCGGGCGGCTGCATACATACCGCATGACCCGGCTTTCGCTCTGGAATGCGGCTGCTGCGGGCTTGAGCGCGCGTGAGATCGTCAGCTTCCTCGCGGCCAACAGCAAGTTTCCGCTGCCGCAGAATATCCGGAACGACATTTTCTACCTCGTCGATCGATACGGACTCGTCAAGATCGTCGCGCGTGACGGAGATCTGTACCTGCAGAGCGACGACAAGGAACTGCTCCAGTCGCTGCTGCATATGCCCTCGCTGGGGGAATCCTCTCTGGCTGCGGCAGACGACCATCATCTCCGGATCAGGCCGGGCATGCGCGGAGAGATCAAGCGGAAGCTGATCAAGGCAGGCATCCCGGTGCAAGATCTGGCCGGATTCCACAGCGGTGAAACGCTGGATATCCGATTGCGCGACGTGACCGTGAGCGGTCAGCCGTTTGCGCTGCGCGATTACCAGCAGGAAGCGGTGGATCGGTTCCTCGATCTGCGGACAGTCGGCTCTGGCGTCATCGTCCTGCCTTGCGGAGCGGGCAAGACGATCGTCGGCATCGGCGTGATCGCCAGGTTGGGATGCGCAACGCTCATCCTGACGACAAATGTGACGAGTGTGCGCCAATGGATGCGCGAACTGCTGGACAAGACGACGATAGATGAGCGGGATGTCGGCGAATATTCCGGCACGCGCAAGGAAGTGCGGCCGATCACGATGGCGACGTATCAGATCCTGACCCATCGAAGAAGCAAAGATGATCCGTTCCACCATATGAAGCTGTTTCGCGAGCGGGACTGGGGGCTGATCATCTACGATGAGGTTCATCTGCTTCCCGCTCCGGTGTTTCGCGAGACCGCCCAGTTGCAGGCGACGCGCCGGCTCGGGCTTACGGCAACCTTGGTGCGCGAGGATGGCCTGGAAGAGGATGTGTTCTCGCTCGTTGGTCCCCGCTGTTACTGCAAATCATGGAAGACCATGGAGGAGCAAGGGTATATCTCACGTGTCACCTGCACCGAGATTCGGGTTCCGTTAAGCGCGGAAGCCGAGGCAAGATACCTGAGAGCGGACAGCAGGAGCAAGATTCGCATCGCGGCGGAGAACCCGCTGAAGTTGCAGGTGCTGTTCGCGGCGCTCCAGAAGCATCGTGAAGAGCAGGTGCTGATCATAGGTCAATATCTGGATCAGCTCAAGGCAATCGCCTCATCCCTTCAGGTTCCGCTGATCACCGGCGAGATGGGGCATGATGAGCGCGAGCAGCTCTATGAACGCTTCAGACGAGGCGAGCTGACGACGCTGGTCGTCTCCAAGGTGGCGAACTTCGCGATTGATCTGCCCGATGCTGCGGTGGCGATCCAGGTGTCAGGCAGCTTCGGTTCGCGGCAGGAGGAAGCGCAGCGGCTCGGCCGAATCCTGCGCCCCAAGGCGCAGGGAAGTCATGCCCACTTCTATTCCATCGTCTCCGACCATACCCGTGAGCTGGAATTCGCGCACAAGCGCCAGTTGTTCCTTGTCGAGCAAGGCTATGAATATCAGTTGTCTCATGCTGACGATTGGGGGCTGCAGGAGCGCAAGGGGATGATGCCATGACCAACGTCTGGACAGAGGAAGCTTCGCATATTCATCCTGATGAGATGAGCATGCGGACCGTACGCTATATCAGCGGCGTCTTCGGACACCGCGTCTTTGAACTGGAGGAATTTCTCCGTGATGCGCCGCTTGATGCGCCGCCCGCTGCCTGGCATATCGGCTTGATCCGTCTCTGCCATGCCGGTACGGTTCGCATGATGCGCAAATCATGGGGAGAGCGATTGTACCAGATGCCGGTGGAAGTCTATTATCAGAAATTCGCGGATTGCTGGCCTGAGTTCTCGAAGCTGACGGGGGAAGGGACGCATCACGACGAGCTGTGCATCGTTGGCGAACCCCATCGCAGCATGACGGAGCAGGTTCTCGCTGCGATCATCGCCCTGGATCGCGAACCGATCGAGCTGACTCGCGAGGGCAAGCTGAGCAAGCGGAGCCTGGAGCGGGTGGAGCGCAGTCTGGTCTGGAGCCCGGAATTGTCCCAAGAGGCGCGCAGCCGCCTGCTGCTCGAGACGATCGATCTCATCTTGAGGACGGGATTGGCGCGCAAGCGTGACCGGGTCATCATGCTGGATGAGCCTAAGGTGAAAGGATGGCTCCGGCTGGATGCCGAGTTGCGCGAAGAGCAGATGTTCATGCTCTGGTACAGGGTCCATTGTCCCGATCAGCCTGGCCTGCATTGGCTGACTGGCGCAGTGTTCAGCCAAGGGGATGAACGGTGGCTGCCGCTAGCCGGCCTGATGGCTGCCGCGCGGCAGCTTGGCCTTCGCCTGGAGAAAGAGACAGCGCAAGACTGGCTATCGCGCCTGCATGCCTCTGGCTGGCTGGAGCTCGGAACGGATGAGCGCGGCGGCCGCTGGGTGCGGCGCAGGGAGCGGCGGCAACTACAAGAGAAGGCGCTGATCGTGCAGGGTGACTTCGAAATCATCGCACTGCCCGGCACTGCGTTCGAGGTGGTGCGCCAGCTTCACCGGATCGGAGAGAGACTGGATTGGGGCGGCGTCGGGCGGTATCGGCTGACGCGAGCCAGCATTCAAGCGGCTGCTGCGGGCGGCTGGGAGGCGGCGGAGATCATCCGTTTCCTGACGGAGCATGCGCTGGATGAACTGCCCGGCCACCTGGCGGCTGCGATCCATCAGTGGGTGGAGGAGCAGTCGGGCGTTCGGGTCTATAGCGGGACTGTTCTTGAAGTGTGCGACCCGAGGGCCGCAGCATTGCTTGATTGGCATCGCTCGGAGCTTCCGCTCAGGCCGCTGAATGAGCGGTATTGGCTCGCCGAAGGAGCGGATGAGCAATCGGTGATGAAGCTGCTGAAGTCCATCGGGATCGCTGCTGCTTCAGGACGAGCTCGACAGGCCATGCCGAAGCGTTACGATTCGACCGGTGAACGCTTGCCGGAAGAGTCTGTCCTGTCCATCAAGGAGGCGCTATCGCCGAGAGCGTCTGGCTTATTCACGCCGCGCGACAGTTCCGTCATGTATCGTGAAGAGCGCCCAGCCTCCTGGCTGGAAGAAGTATACCCGGATCACAGGAAGATCCCGACCAGTTGGTATGAACAGTATCGCAGATACCACCATTCGACAGCGAAGCAGTTGATCGAACAAGCGATGCGTTGGCGTACCGGAGTTCGCCTGCAAGTGGCGGGCGAGGAATATGTGGTTGTGCCCCGTTTGCTGGAGGAGAGAGAGGGAGTGTGGATGATGGAAGGCAGCTCTGGCAGCATGCAGGTCACCGTCAGAGTCGAAGAGATCGAACAACTCAAGCTGCTCATGCCTGGTTTGGTGGAATAAGAAAAGGGATTCCCAAAACTCATTTTTCTGTTATGATGATAGTGGAACTTGCTGTCTACAAAGGAGGGTGATATGCCGATGCACATGACAGCCGACAAACCATCACTGGATATGGTACAGCTGCTGTTAGCGGCTTATGAGATAGGGGATATGATCAACCAGTCCTACGAAGTTGCAGAATATTTGAAATGGAAACAGGAGGTTGAGTCCTCCCAGGAAATTCAGGCAGAGATTCGCAACCTGAATAAGAAAAAAGACCTATTCGCAGAATGCGAACGCTTCGGGCATTTCCATCCTGAGTATCACCGTGCTTTGGACGAAGTCAAGGCTGTTGAGAAGGAGCTTGAAAAGTTCGAAGCAGTTCGTCGATATAAAGATGCCGAACAGCGGTTGGATGAGCTGTTGTATGACATATCGAAGACGGTAGCCTATGCGGTATCGGAATCGATCAAGGTGCCGAGCAACAATCCGCTGCCTGTAAAGGGCGGATGTGGTTCCGGCGGAGCATGCCGCTGCGGATGATCTGAATTTTGATGCATGAAGAGGGGTAGCTATGCTGTTTTGTGAACGTACCGGACTCATCATATGGACACGTGACCTGAAATCTGCCAAATCGTTTGAAAGATACGGCAATGTTCATTACTTCTCGCGCAAGATGCAATACGCGGTGTTGTACGTAAACGCCTCTGAAGCGGAAGAGATTATCGCCCAGTTGCAGAAGCTTCCGTATGTGAAGAGCGTGGAGCGGTCTTTGCGCTCAGAGATTCCAACGGAATTTTCCAGGACATTAGCCGATAAGACCAGGACATATTCCCTCTAACAAGATTTATTAAAAATCATACCGGTTTTGACAAATTTCCGATCGGAATTCCCGTCGATTTTCATGATATATTTGCACGCAAACGTCGATTGTTGTCAAAAACTATCGACAAATGCGTGTTTTTTATTGTCTTATTTTATCTATAGTTTTATAATATGAGTATGAGATTAGTATTTGTAACCTAGTATTATATTCCTAATCGCTAAAGGGGGTTGTTTAATGAAGGATGCAGTCATGAAGCGCTGGAGTACGTTTGAACCATATTATGTCGAACTGGGTAATCATAAAGTAGCAGATATCGTCATAACGAACCATGCGAGGCTGCGTTGGGAGAGTCGTGTCGAATCCGAGAAGACCGGATACGCGGACATTTGCTCTTTCCTGTGGGAACGTTTGAAGGCGGGACGGATCGAGCCGTATTACCGCAAGGAACATGATGTTTATCTGATCGACGATGATCTCGTTATGGTAGCGGAGTTCGCTGAACTAACCGGAGAGTCGGATATCACGTGCGCGCCTGTACATAAGATGATCGTGGTGACGTTCCTCGGCCGCATGTCTGAGACGATGGAACTTCGTGACCTTAGGTCTTATTACTCATGGCTTCGGCATTCTCGTCGGATGACCCTCGTCAAGAGCGTGCGGAAGAGAAGATAAATTCCACATGGGGCCGATGCAGTTTCCACGGGTTTTCGTATGATTCCGATACATCTTGTATGGTTTTTCCGCAACCGAAGACGTTGGTTAGAGCGCATAGCTATAGCTGTGCGCTTTTTTATTTGGGCTGTTATGATATTTCTGATAATATGGAAATGGATGCAGTTATAGGAGGGACTTCAGTTTGGCGCTTAACTTTCACCAGCTTCATATCTTTCACACCGTTGCCGAATACGGCAGCTTCTCGGCGGCTGCACATGCCCTCAGCATGACGCAACCCGCCGTCACGATGCAGGTGCAAGCGCTCGAGGAATACTTCGGGACGAAGCTGTTCCACCGGACAACCAAGCGGGTAGAGCTGTCGGATGCCGGCAAGGCGCTGCTCCATTATGCACGGCAGGCGATCGACCTGATCAAGAAAACCGATCGGGTGATGGCTGATTATACCCAGATGCTTAAGGACAGGCTGCATATGGGCGCGAGCCTGACGATCGGCGAATATATATTGCCCAGGGTGCTTGGACCATTCGCCCAGGAATTTCCCGATATCTCGATCAGTCTTAAAGTTCTGAATACGGCGCAGATCATCGAGGAAATCGTCAATCATCATCTGACCTTTGGCCTGGTGGAGGCGCCAATCGATCATCCGGACATTCATTCGGATGTGGTATTAAATGATGAAATGGTGCTGATCATGCCTCCCGATCATCCGCTTCGTGATGAGGAGACACCGACCTTCGAGCAACTGATCAGGTATCCGTTTGTGCTCCGCGAGCAAGGGTCGGGCACGCGCATGGTGATGGAGAATGAGATGCGTCGCAACGGCTGCGATCCAAGCAGGCTGAAGGTCGTGATGGAGCTTGGCAGCACTGGCGCAGTCAAATCGGCCGTCGAAGCGGGCATCGGCATGTCGGTGCTGTCCCGTTCCTCAGTCAAGCACGAATCCGCGCTCGGCACGGTGCTGGTGAAGCGGATCGCCGGCATGAACTTCGTCCGCGATTTTCACGCCGTCTATCTGAAATCGGCCTTGCTGCCGATGGCGGCCTTGACGCTGCTTTCATTTCTGAAGAAGCATGATCTGGAGAAATGGTTGTAGGGGATTATATTCATCGCATGCTCGAATGAATCTTTGTGCTTGGAGGAGCAGTATGGAGAGAGCAGACCTGCATATTCATACGACCGCATCGGACGGGGTGACCGCGCCGGCGGAAGTGGTAAGAATAGCGAAGCAAGTGGGCCTTGGCGCGATCGCGATCACCGACCATGATACGGTTGGCGGCGTCCGGGAAGTGATGCAGGCAGGCGCCAAACTGGGGATGATCGTCGTTCCCGGCGTAGAGATCAGCACGCAGATGAACGGCAAGGACGTACATATATTAGGCTATTATATCGACATCGAGGACGATCTCCTGCTCGGCAGGCTGGAACATCTCCGGTCAGCGAGGGACAGACGCAACGAGATGATCATCGAGAAGCTGAATCGTCTGGGAATCCAAATCACATTGTCCGAAGTATGGCATACAGTAAATAAGAAGCCGGGGGAAGACTTGACGATCGGCAGACCGCATATCGCGGAGGTGCTGGTGCATAAAGGAGCGGTTGCCTCTGTATCGGAAGCGTTCGATCGTTACCTGGGTGAAGGCGGAAGCGCTTATGTCAGTCCTGAGCGCGTCTCGCCGCAGGAGGCGGTGAGATGGATCCATGAGGCAGGCGGCTCAGCCGTCATTGCGCATCCCGGCTTGTATCATGACGACGCGTTGGTGGAGAAGATCATCGGCTGCGGGGTGGACGGCATCGAAGCGTATCACAGCGATCATTCACCGGAGGAGGAGAGCCGGTATGCGGCGATGGCTGAACGGGCGGGGGTCGCGGCAACGGCAGGCTCGGATTATCACGGAGAACGCATGGGAGAGATGCGCCATCAGCATATCGGAGCGCGAACGGCCCATGTGAGTCTGCTGCAGCGATTGAACAGGAGGGGATAAGTTGATCAGGAAGGCGATCATTCCAGCTGCCGGTCTCGGCACGAGGTTCTTGCCGGCTACGAAGGCGCAGCCGAAGGAGATGCTGCCGATTGTCGACAAACCGGCGATTCAGTTCATCGTGGAAGAAGCGATCGAGTCTGGAGTTGAGGACATCATCATCGTGACGGGCAAGCACAAGCGGGCGATCGAGGATCATTTCGACAAGTCTCTGGAGCTTGAACTGATGCTGGAGGAGAAGGGCAATCAGGAACTGCTGGACATGGTCAGGCGAGTGACCAATCTGGCGGATATTCATTATATTCGCCAGAAGGAGCCGCTTGGCCTCGGACATGCCGTGCTGTGCGCGCGCAAGTTTATCGGCAACGAGCCGTTTGCCGTGCTGCTGGGTGATGACATCATCAGCAGTGAGAAACCGGCGCTGGGGTCGATGATTGAGATTTACGACAAGTTTCGCACCTCCGTTATCGGGGCGATGGAGGTGCCGCATGAGGAAGTGGGCCGTTACGGCATCATCTCCCCGGAAGAGCAGAACGGCATCATACACATCAAGGATCTCGTCGAGAAGCCTCATCCGAAGGACGCGCCGTCCAATCTGGCGGTCATCGGCAGGTATATCATCGAGCCTGAGATTTTCTCACTGCTCGAACGGGCACAGCCGGGCAAGGGCGGAGAGATTCAGTTAACCGATGCGCTGCGCGAGCTGAACCGGCAGAAGCAGATGGTGGCTTACCGACTGGAAGGGAAACGGTACGACATCGGCGACAAATTCGGCTATATCAAGGCGACGGTCGATCTTGCCCTGACGAGGCCTGAGCTGAAGGAACAGGTGCGCAGTTATTTGATCGAACTTGCGCGAAGTTTGTGACAGAGGGACGGGGGTTTTGTCACCTGGTGACAAAACCCCCGTCCCTCTGTCACATTCGCTCCAGGCTGTTGATAAACGCTTCGTCCGGAGTGATATACAGCGTCTTCTGATGATCGTAGATGACGAACCCGGGCTTCGCTCCGTTTGGCTTGCGCACATGCTTGATCAAGGTGTAGTCAACCGGCACCTGGCTGGAGGTGCGAGCCTGGCTGTAGTAGGCCGCGAGCTGCGCGGCAGCAAGCAGGGTTTCATCACCATAGGTGGAACTGCGGATGACCACGTGCGACCCAGGAATATCCTTGGTATGCAGCCACGTGTCATTGGGATGGGCGAGCCGGTTCGTCAGATAGTCGTTTTGCGTATTGTTCTTCCCCACATAGATGGCGATGCCCTCGCTGGATTTGAACAGCAGCGGTGCAGGGGTCGCCGCTTTTTTCTTCTTGCCTGACTGGGAGGCGCGGTTGCGCACATAGCCTTGGGCAGCGAGCTCCTCGCGAATCTCATCGATGTCAGCGAGCGACGCGTCGTTCAGCTGATGGATCAGCGTCCTGAAATACTCAATTTCCTGCTTCGTCTGCTCGATCTGCTCCTGTACGGCGATCAGGCTGTTCTTCAGCTTGTTGTAACGCTTGAACAGACGCTGCGCATTTTCGCTGGGGGACAGCTGCGGATCGAGCGTCACCGTGATCGTCGGCTGCGCTTCATCGTAGTAATCGATCAGGTCGACGGACGTCTGGCCGCGTACCACGGTATGCAGCGATGCCGTGAGCAGCTCGCCCAGCTTCCGGTAGCGATCCGCCTCCTGAGCTTCCTTCATCGATTCGTACAGCTTCTCCAGCTTTTTCTCATTTTTGCTCAGTTCATTCGTCAGGAAACGCATGAGATCCGCTGTCCGCTGCTTGACCAGATCCTTCTGCGCCTTCTCGCTGAAGTAGGCGGTCAGGCAGTCGCTCATCTGATCGAACAGCGTGAGTTCACCTGTAGTATGCGTGAGGCGCAAGGCGGAGAACAGCGTCTTGCCGTCATCCTTCTCCAGGATGCAGGGCTCATAAGCGCCGGTCTGAAGCGTGTGATGCAGGTTGGCCAGCTCCTGGTACAGGCCGCTGCCGTTCGCCGCGCGATGGACGAGCTCTCGCGCCGTAAGCGGTCCGATGCCGCTGAACGTATCCATCAGCTTGCGCTCGATCAATTCGCTGTTATCGAGCACGGAGATCGTATCATATTCGATCAGTTCAGGCAGCTTCGCTCGCAACTCCGAAGCGGGGATGTCGAGCAGGTTGTGCTTGTCCTGCGCAGGCGGTGGCGTATACGCGACGCCGGGCATCACGATCCGATAGCTGCTGAGCGCTGGCGTGACATGGTGGATGCCGTCGAGTATCGTCTGGCTGGCCGGGTCAGCCAGGATGATGTTGCTGTGCCGGCCCATCAGCTCGATGATCAGCAGCTTGACGCTGAGATCGCCGATTTCATCGCGTTGCCGGACGTACATATGGATGATGCGCTCCATGCCGACTTGCTCGATGCGCTCGATGATGCCGTTCTCGCAATGCTTGCGGAGCAGCATGCAGAACATCGGGGCTTCAGCCGGATTCACGAAGGTTTCGCTCGTCAGATGGGCGCGGGGAATGCTGGGATTGGCAGACAGGAGCAGCTTGTGGTTGTGGCCTGCGGCGCGCACCTGCATGACGATATCGTGTTCGCTGGGTTGATGGATCTTGCTGATGCGGCCATCCTTGAGCGTCTGCAGCTCATGAACGACCGCGTGGACGACTACTCCGTCCAAAGACATATCGGTTCACCTCTAACCAGTGACGTGCTTGAAAATCTACACTCCATCATGCCATATTTTTCGCCATTTATGAAGTGCGCTTTTGGCCGGAGGTGATCTGGCGTTCCATTTTCACGGGAGATGGGATATTTTGCAGCTTGTCAGAATAGATTTAGGTAGACAGGTTGTGGGGGCGATGAGGTCGTTGATTCAGGGTATACTGCATGAACGGTTTGGGGTAAGGGGACCAGACGTTCGCAAGACACAAGCCATACTGGTCTGTCGCCGGCATCCCGGAGGAGCGGGTGCCAGCCAGATATGTCTTACATCTCACAAGGAGGGAAATGGATGAGTCAGCAAATGTGGCATCAAATGAGCGCACAGGATGTCATCCGGCTGCAACAGACAGACGCTGAACACGGACTAACGGACAAGGAGGCCAAAGCGAGACTGGAATCGATCGGTCCAAACGTCATCAGCGAAGGCGCCAAAGTGTCGCCGCTCGTGCTGTTCCTGGAGCAATTCAAGGATTTTATGGTGCTGGTGCTGCTCGGTGCTACGCTCATATCCGGGTTGCTCGGAGAATATCTAGATGCCGTGACGATCATGGCGATTATCGTGATGAACGGAATTCTCGGGTTCATCCAGGAATATCGCGCCGAGAAATCGCTCCGCGCGCTCAAGGAGCTGTCGGCTCCTACAGCCAAGGTCATCCGCAGCGGCAAGGCGCAGCAGGTGGCGGCAAGCTCGCTCGTTCCAGGCGATCTCATCCTGCTCGAAAGCGGCGACCGGATACCGGCGGATGTGCGCTTCATCGAGGTGAACAACCTGTATGTGGAAGAATCGGCGCTCACCGGGGAGTCGGTGTCAGTGGGAAAACGGACAGATGTGATACCCGAGGAAGATGTTCCGCTCGGCGACCGGCGCAATCTCGGATTCCTCGGCACGATGGTCACGCGCGGCACAGCGAGGGCGGTCGTCGTCGGCACCGGGATGAATACGGAGATGGGCAAGATCGCGGACCTCATTCAGACGACCGATGCGATGGAGACGCCGCTGCAGCACCGCCTGGAGCAGCTGGGCAAGATTCTGATCGTGATCGCGCTGGCGCTGACGGTAATGGTCGTGCTGGCAGGCATCCTGCACGGCCAACCCGCCTATGGCATGTTCCTCGCCGGAGTCAGTCTCGCCGTTGCTGCCATTCCCGAAGGCTTGCCGGCGATTGTGACGATCGCTCTGGCGCTCGGCGTGCAGAGGATGATCAAGCGCAAGGCGATCGTGCGCAAGCTGCCTTCGGTGGAGACGCTGGGCTGCGCCTCGGTCATCTGCTCGGACAAAACCGGCACGCTGACGCAGAACAAGATGACCGTCACCCATATATGGAGCGGAGGTTCTTTATATGTAGTAAGCGGACGCGGTTATGAGCCTGCCGGCGAGATTGCGATCGACGGAAGACCTGTCGACGCGAAGCGCGATCCGGCACTTCGCCGCCTGTTGCAGGTCGGGGTGCTGTGCAACAATGCGACATTGGTGGAATTCCCGGAAGGCGGGGGAGCCGGAGCGGCGTCGGCTTCGGTTGGCAAAGGAACTGCCCGGGGTTCTGCCAAAGGAACGGTTATAGGTTCAGCCAGAACGTTCGATATCAAGGGCGATCCGACGGAAGGCGCGCTGCTCGTGCTCGGCGGCAAGGCGGGTGTGACGCAGCCATCGCTGGCAAGCCTGTATAAGCGGGTGAAGGAGTTTCCGTTTGATTCCGAACGCAAGCGGATGTCTGTCGTCGTCGAGCACCAGAGCGGACGCATCGTCTGTGTAAAGGGAGCAACGGAGGTGCTGCTGGATCTGTGCTCTTACATCCTGTGGGAAGGCAACGTCGTGCCGCTGACCGGCACGCTGAGGCAGAAGGTGATGGCAGCCAATGACGCGATGGCGAAGGATGCCCTGCGCGTGCTTGCTCTAGCTTATCGGGACGTTAAGGAAGGGGAAGAACTGGAGTCAGAGCAGGACGCAGAGCAGGGACTGACGCTGATCGGCCTGACCGGCATGATCGATCCGCCGCGCGAAGAAGTGAAGGAAGCGATCTGCAAATGCAAGCAGGCCGGCATCAAGACGGTCATGATCACCGGCGATCATCAGGCAACGGCTGAAGCGATTGCCAAGCAGCTCGGCATCCTGCCTCCGAACGGAATCGCGATGAGCGGGCGCGAGCTGGCGGTGATGAGCGATGAAGAGCTCGACAGGAAGGTGGAGCAGATCTATGTCTACGCCCGCGTAGCGCCGGAGCACAAGCTGCGCATCGTCAAGTCGCTGCAGCGGCGCGGCCATGTCGTGGCGATGACCGGAGATGGCGTGAATGACGCCCCGGCCATCAAAGCGGCGGACATCGGCATCGCGATGGGCATCACGGGTACGGATGTGTCCAAGGAAGCTTCTTCGCTCGTGCTGAGCGACGACAACTTCGCCACGATCATCGCGGCGATCGAGGAAGGGCGGGGCATCTATGAGAATATCCGCAAGTTCATCCGCTACCTGCTGGCCTCGAACGTCGGCGAGATCCTCGTCATGTTCATCGCGATGATGCTCGGCATGCCGCTGCCGCTCGTGCCAATCATGATCCTGTGGGTGAATCTCGTCACTGACGGCTTGCCGGCGATGGCGCTTGGCGTCGATCAGGCGGAGGACGATCTGATGAAGCAGAAGCCGCGTCCGGCCAAGGAGAATATCTTCGCCCGCCGCCTCGGCTGGAAGATCATCAGCCGCGGCATCCTGATCGGCCTGTGCACACTGGCGGCGTTCTGGATCACGCTCCGGACGGAGCCGGACAATCTGCCGCTCGCGCAGACGGTGGCCTTCGCCACGCTGGTCATGGCTCAGCTCATCCACGTCTTCGACTGCCGCAGCTCGCGCTCGATCTTCCACCGCAATCTGCTGGAGAACAAGTATCTCGTGCTGGCAGTGCTGTCGTCGATCCTCCTGATGGTTGGCGTCATCTACATCGATGCGCTGCAACCGGTGTTCAAGACGGTCGATCTCAGCCTGCGCGATTGGTCGCTCGTCTTCGTGTTCGCCGGCATCCCGACCTTCTTCATGGGCATCGGCAGCGTGATGCGCGGCGCACCGAAGAAGTCGAGCAAGACGCTGATCGGCGGAAAAAGTGCTGCCGGAAGCAAATCCAAGCCGGCTGCTTGACGGGTAACATGGAAAGGGGCTGTCCGATAAGTGGAAGTTGATCCTGACGCCGGACGAAGATAAGCCCGAAGATGCCTCCTGAATCCGTGATCTTACAGTAGACCACATTCCTGTATTGGTATAATTTAGGGTAGAATGAGCCTAACCTTGAGAAAGTGTGTCGTTCCAACAATCCAATTCGTATCAGTAAGCTATGCGTTTTCG
>Ga0207747_1001246_pt1 | contig 19282 bp, 16 predicted proteins | sample HigsolmetaGSP11D_FD_184839 | JGI IMG/M metagenome (GOLD analysis project Ga0207747, IMG submission 184839) | High solid enriched microbial communities from the Joint BioEnergy Institute, USA - SP1-1-D (SPAdes) | ecosystem: Engineered > Bioreactor > SSF (Solid state fermentation) > Aerobic >...
CGAAAACGCATAGCTTACTGATACGAATTGGATTGTTGGAACGACACACTTTCTCAAGGTTAGGCTCATTCTACCCTAAATTATACCAATACAGGAATGTGGTCTACTGTAAGATCACGGATTCAGGTTTTCTTTTATCCATGTGCCTTGCATCGTCCATTCCTGTTCGTATCGAATGCCCCCTCTCTGCAACCAGGTTGCACCCTCAATGTATGATGCTTGAAATTGACTTGCAAGATTCAACTTTTGCCCGTGCAGAGATCAGCCGCAAACCCTTGATACGCCTGGATATAAGCATCTTGATCACACTTTTCGCGATGGAATCATACTTTTTTGCCAGACCGGATAAAACAGTGAAAGCGATGCCCGGGTACAGGTTGCTATCCCCAAGGCATCGCTTTGTCCTGTTCGTTATGCAAGTATGCATCTGTCACTAACGCTTGTTCATCCCGAGGTTGACTAGCTTGCGCACATCCCCCATGGATTTGTAGCTCTGTCTTAACTCCTGGACCGCCGCCTGATCGAGCCCCATGCGGCAAAGCTCCTTCTCAAATGCGGACAGCCCTCTCCTCCTGTACACCAGATACCTGACACCGATAACGCCCATTTTGCCTGTCAGCACGATGATCTGTCCGAGCAACTTCAACCATTTCATCGGAAGCGGACTCCCTCGCTCTGCTGCGTTAATCGCGATGATGACCGAAGTTCGATGTGATCGATTTGATCGTATTCATATAGTCCTTCGCCATCTTGAGCGCCTCTTGTTCAGGTATTCCCGAAGACACCAACTCCTGATAGAACTTGCCGACGGCCTTGCCCATCTGGGCGCCGGCTTCCTCGGAGTAGATCGTTCCGAGCAGCTCGGTGATCAGCTTCGGAACTTTCTCCGAGATCACGCTGAGAACTTCGTTCAGCTCTTGAATGTCTTCCGAGTTTTTGCTCATGCCCATACATCTCCTTTGAATAATATTAATGTGCGATAAGCGATTGACGGCATTGTCATACGAAGTAAGGGTTTTACAGCCGCGAACACGATCAACTGATCACTGGACTCCGTGCCGCAAGACCGTTTGATCCGTTGCAGAAGCTCCTGCTTCTTGCCTGGTTCCAGTTCGCCTTGATATGCCTTCATCGAGCGGACAAGCTGCATCTCCTCTCTCAGCATCGCGACAAACTCCGGATCTGCCAGCACCAGATCGAACACCTGCCGCTTCTCCTCCGGCGTAAGCAAACCGTGTACATAGTTATAGGCCAACTCTTCTTTGCTCCACTCTTGAACCGGATCATGCATCCTGGATCGCTCCTTCCTTCAACCACTCTTTCATCTTGTTGCGTGCATAATGGCATCGGCTCTTCACTGTGCCTTCCGGCAGACCCAGGATCGACGCCAATTCCTTGTAGGTCAGATTCTCCACATAGATCCCGTACAGGATCTGCCGCGACACATCGTCCAGCCGCTGCATGAAACGCTCCAGATCCAGCTGCATAACCAGCAGCTGCTCGTGGGATGGAGATGGATCGGATCGATCGTTCGATTGTTGAGGGAGGGCTTCCGAGGTTTGCTTCCTGATACGATCAACCATCTTGCGGTGCGCGATCGTCAGGATCCACGCCTTCTTCGACTCAGCAGCCTGAAACGAACCGAGATTGGCATAGACCGCCAGGAACGTGTCCTGGAAGACGTCCTCCACCAGATGGTAGTCCCTTAATCGGAACCTCAGGTATGAATAAACCGCATCGGCATATTGCTCATACACTTGATCGAAGTTCATCTCTCCACCCCTCACCTTTATAGTCGCAGCAGCAGCCCGATTGGTTCAATCGTGTGTGAGAAAATGTACTTAGCCGCATCAATAAAGAAATACCTGGCTGGCGCCAAGTCCTTTAGGACGCCGGTGGCAGCTTGGTATTTCTTATGTCTTACGAGAATGTATGGGAAGTTATACTTTCTATAAGACCAAACAAGACCCCGGCGAAACGCCAGGATCTTGCAGATCATACTGTGCTCAATACCAATACTTCGGGATGATGTCCTTCTCCAGCTCCAGCAGTTCCCGGATGATGTTGTCCGCATCCGCGATCGAGTTCACCAACGGATCCGTGAGCATCGCTCTCCGCAGCTTCGCGAAGCTGCGCTCCACCACCGCCTCGGCGGTGAGTTCATGCGTGTCCAGCACGAGCTCCTGCATGCCGCGGATGCCTCGCGGCATCTCGCCGACCTGGAGCGGCTTTACGCCATCCATGCTGACATCGCACAACAGCTCGAGGAAGGCGTCGTCGTTCATGTTGGTCACCGCGCCGTTATTGCGCGTGTTGATGAAGAACTTCTTGCCGAGACCCGCGACCATGTTCTCGATGATGTCCGTCGCATGGTCCGGTCCGAAGATGCGCATGAACTCCGAGATCGGGATCTTGCCGCTGATGATGTCGTCCACCTGCTGCCACATTTCCTCATGACGCCTGTAGCGATCCTCCGTCTCCCAGATGGACAGCGGCGGAATCTTGTCCGGAGTTTTGCCGAGCCCTTGCCAATAGCGCACATATTCCTTCGTATGCGCGGTGCATGTCGGGATGAAGCCGAAGATGTTGTACAGTTCGTACGTGATCGCATCATTGTACAGGGCCTTCGCCCCCGTATCGCCGCCATTGTTCTCGGTTTCTGCCGAGATCCGCATCGATTCCGCGATCTGCGGCATGAGGTCTTGACCCTCATACTCCGCCTTGAGCAGCCAGGTGAAGTGATTCACACCGGCGATGCGGAAGTCGAACTTGCGGTCGATCTCATCGCTATATTCGCTTCTGTCCTTGATGATGCCGCCGCGTATCGCATAGTGGATCTTCTTGTAAGGCATGTGATGGCTGTCACAGAGAGCGAACGATTTCAGTTTCGGCGCATAGCGGCTCAGCGCGATTCCGTGAACAGCGGAAGGATTGATGTAATTGATCACCCAGGCGTCCGGACAGAGCTCCTCGATATCCTTCGCACATTCCATGATGACCGGCAGCTCGCGCATCGCGCGGAAGATGCCGCCGGGTCCGATCGTATCGCCGGAGCACATGCGGATGCCATACTTGAGCGATACCTGGCAATCGATTCCGCGATACTTCACCGTATCAACGGCGAAGCTGAGCACGACGAAGTCCGCACCTCCCAGCACTTCTCGCCGGTCGGTCGAGCCTTCCACCCTCAGCGCCACGCCTTGCTCCTGCGCCGCCATCTTCGCGAGAGTCACCATCTTCTCCAGCTTGACTTCATCGATATCGACGAAGGCCAGCGTCCCCTTGTTCAGGTAAGGCGAACTGACCATCTGCCAGACGGACTGGCGGCCGAAGAACAGACTGCCCGCGCCGATGACGACGACCTTCGGATGTTGCACTTGTGATTCTGACAAGGTATATCCCTCCCATGACGATCTAACTCCATTATAGGTTCCTGTCCGGGATGGTGAATATGCGCCGGTACGTGAAACATGTCAAATAGTAAGATAATCTGCAACGCCTCTTCTCCGCGTGATATAATGCTTTATATCAATTGGACGGGGGAAGGTTATGAGTAAGAAGCAATCCGATATGGATATTCTCAATGAGCTGTCGGAACATATCACCCTGCATATGAAATCATGCTGGATGACCTCGCACCCGAGCGATTGGATCGAGCACAAGGCGCATGTCTATTATGATCTGTGGTTCATTCGTAAAGGCAGAGCGGTGATTCGGTTGGAAGATGTGCAGTTCGTAGCTGAAGAGGGGGATATCGTCTTCTTTTACCCGGGTGTTCCATATATGGCGCATACGGATCAGACGGGTTGCCAGTTTATTTTTACGCACTTTGATTTCGTCATCGGGGAGCGGCAGCGCATCCTGGACAACTTCGAGCTGTCCGGCATCATTCCGCATCGGCTGATTCGCGAGGAGTTCGAGCTGTTCACCAGGGCTTACGATGCGGCACATTCCAGGGGAGCGGAGGGGAACCGTCTATACCAGAAAGCTCGGCTTATGGGGGTGTTGGCGAGGATTATCGAGCTGTATGGTCAGGGGCAGTATCGGGGAGAATTTCCCGTCAAGCGTCGGAGAAGCAGAGCGGGTCGCAACCTGGATTTCTTTCAGCCCATTTTTGACTATGTGAACGATCATCTGCATACGGCGATCAGGATCAGCGAACTGGCTTCGCTTGCCGGCATGTCGGAGAAATATTTCATCGACTATTTCAAGCGAAGCATCGGCATCACACCGGGCCAATACATCTACCAGGTCCGCATGAACCGGGCCAGGGACTACCTGTACGCGCGGCGTCATTCGATCCAGGAGATCGCAAGCCTGCTCGGTTACCCCGACCCGTTCACCTTCTCCAAGGCGTTCAAGAAATACTACAACGTCCCGCCGTCGAAGTTTGTGTAGGCGGATATGAATGACGGTTTCTGGACTGCTCCTCCATCATGTTTCTTAACTATTCAAGGAATGGATCGCGATAATGAATTATCCATGCAAATCCGCACGAGCGCGAACGACCCGGAACTGGTCGCCAGTATCCTCCATCTCATAGATAGCGTTAACGATCGCCATCCAGGTTCGCCTCCTCAAGACGAAGGTTTGACTTCCTTTCCTCTCCAGATTAGCCCATGCGCCAATATTTGTCATCCATTGATTGTTGATTGGCCTTCCATATGTGCTCCATGCAAAAATAAGGTGCCAAAACGTCAGATTCCCTGACGATCCAGCACCCATTCTAGATTAATACCCGGTAAACGGAGGAAAATTCCCCGCATCATCCGATTGGTCATGATCCAAACGTCCAGTTCCTGCAAATGCCCCTGCATCTCCGATAGGTTATATCACGAAGCGCCTGAGTCACAGACCCGCGTCATGCGTCTTGCCAACTCGATCTGCCAGATCCGGCAGTTGATCGCCGATGAACTCCAGGCACATGATCACGCCCAGCGACCACTGCGAAGCAGAGTTGGTGCCGATATCTGCCACTTCCTGCGCCAGCGGACGAACATACTCCTCGGGAGGCACTGCCCTGATCCTCTCGGAGAGAGATGCCTTGCCGAGAGGGTCCGATAGCAGCATGATGCGCCAGGCCAGCTCCGCCAGATCCGGACGCTTCAAGCGTTGCGCGGCGAAAGCCACCAACCCGCCGGAGAAGATCGGGTAGCTCCAATTGCCGTGATTGCCGATCGCCCCGCCGGTCCGCGCAAGCTTCTCCTCCTTCGTAAGGTTATAGAATTCACCCAACTCGGCGATCATATCCTCCCACTCCGGATCCTGCAGCACCGGGATCAGCTCCATCCACGTCTGCGGTCCGCCCATCGCGATCATGAGCGTCCGCCCCCAGTTGTCATCCGACATGTAGTACAGCTCACCGGTCTTGGGATCGTAGCCGAACACCGGCCCTGTCAGCATGCGGTACTTCGTCCGCTTGATCGCCTCGATGCCGCGCAGCAGCTTGTCGCGATATGCAGCGTCTTCGTACCGCTCCCACTGCACGAGCCAATTCGAGGCGAAAGCAGCCCAGTCCGGCCCGATGCGGACATGAGTCGGGTACTCATCCTTGGGCATATAGGCGCGCATCGGGTCGAGGTGCTCGAGCGAATAGTCCGCATCCTTCACCTCATTCAGCACATCACCCAGCCGCTCATCGGCCGTCAGATAATAATAGAAGCGATGCAGCCCGGCCATGCTGATGCGCGCTTCCTTGCACCCGTCTCCCCAATGGATTACGTTATGCCTGGAGCCCAGCCCGGCGTATTCACCGAAATGATACAGATCCACCTCGCTCGTATGCCGGGTCATCGCTTCCGCCAGCCGGAAGATGTCCACACGCCCCGAGCGAAGGAACATATACCAGAGCCAGATATTCGGCACCAGCTCCGTGTTCTGCCAGGCGCATCCGCCGATGTCGTACTTCCAGACATGCCGCGCAGGATCGTAGCTGTGCATCACGTCGCCATAGTCCCAGAACCCGTACCACCTGCGCTGCTCGACCTCACGCAGATAGAAAGCGACAATCGCATCCAGCTGATCCTCGAACCATGCCTTGGCCGCTGTCGAACGGTCCGGCAAGCTCCAATAACCGAATGCCCTCACCTGATGATAATATTGCGGTTCACAGACAAGCAGGGGCGGATCATCTACAGCCTTCACCTGCTCATGCAGTTCACGCGTTCCTGGCGTGTGATCCAGACACCAGAGCGTCAGCTCGTTCGTGTTGGCGATACCGTATGGCGTGCTGCGCAGCTCATCGAACCCTTCATAGGACGAGCTCAGATGCGTCTCGGTATCGTAATGCCGCAGATCCATCGCCTGGCTGTACGGCGACCAGAGCCAGGCTGTCACCGCCGCCCGGGATGTGCTCGCTCCGTGAATCTCCAATGCCGCAGGGTATTTCCTCCAGAAATTCCGCTGTCCAAGCACCAGCCCTCCGCGCTCTCCGCCAACGTACATGAGACCACCAGAACGCATGCCTTCAGCCGCTTTAAGCCAGCTGCAGCCTTGCTTCGTCCGTTTCCAGATCGTGTAGTGATCAGCCGAATCCTGCACCAGCCTGAAGCTGTCCCACACGGCGGAATCGTCCAACCAGGCGAGAAATTGCGCATCCTCGGTCGCATCGAAGGTCACGCTCTCCCCTTCCAGCTGACGCTCGAACAACTCCATATATTTGCCTCTGGTACGGAATGTCATCAGCGTCTTCGGCGACTCGCGGAAGAACCCGCTGTCTCCCGCCATCCTCACATGTCTATGGTAGAGCGGTCCTTCATCCATCGGCACCTGGAATTCGATTCCCAATCCTTTGACGAAGTCGCGTTGCGGATCCCCGTCATAGACGAACGTATGAACGATCCGGAACGACTCCTGACCTGCATAGAAATACATCCGAAGAGTGAACGGCAGGAACGCCCGGCCATCTGCCATGCTGCGATGCTCACCTTCGAACCGGACAACCGCGCGGACCGGTCCAGACTGTTCAACCGTCACACTGGAAACATGGCCCTCGAACTGCTCTTCCTTCACATACGTGCTGCCCGGCGACTCCGTCACTTCCTCACGAACACAGATCAACCTGCCGTTCGCCACGGTTTCCCGTTCTCCCCTGCGGATCGAGTGAATCCATGAACTTCCCGACCGCAGAATGACACATCGCAGCTTCCCGGTATCGACCGTGACCGCTTCATCGCTCTCGACGACCGTAACAGCGGGCCGTCCTGATGCGGACGTTGGTGCGGCAGGCACCTTCTTCCGCAGCACAAATGGACCTCCGCCAACCGGCGGCACAACAGCCGCATGCGCTGTCCATTTCACGCTGCCGTCTGGCCAGTAAGCGGTCGGCCAGCTCTGTACTGCGATCTCTTCACCGGATGGCGCCAGCATGCTGAGCCCTTCATCACGCTGCAGCACCCCTTGCTTCCAGGGTACTCCCCACGTGATCCCAGCAGGAGAGACGGGCGGCGAGCCGCCCAGCCACCTGAGCCCAATTGTCGTGTCACCTGTTGTCATTCGATTCTCCTCCTGCTAGTTGATTCGGCATTTTTCGCCGCTTAAGTTTCGTCGGTAAGATTCACTGAATCGTTGAGGGACGTGGCAAAACCCCGTCCCCTGTCACACGCGTTTATTTGCTGACTTCCTGGATCCCCTGGTTGGCTTCCTCCTGAGCTTCACGGAGAGCAGTGTTAAGATCATATTGTCCATTGACGATACCCGGAATTCTGTTGGTAAGCGCATATAACGGACTGTATTCGACCTCGAGCGGATTGAGTTGGCGAATCGGTGCAAACTTGTTGTAGAAGTAAGCCCCGAAGTTTTTGTCTTTATATTCGCTCTCCGTTCCCATAGCCGCCATAATATCCGGATTGTTCAAAGTGGTCATATTGCCCTTCTTGGACATCTCCATCTGGAATTCTTCAGAGACGAGATATGCGATGGCCTTCATAGCAGCATCTTTGTTCTTCGCTGTGTTCGTAATGGCAAAATAAGTCGGATAAGACTGATAACCAACGCCCGGCAATTCTTCATATGTAGGCATTGCGACCATATCCCAGTTGATTTGATCCAGATCAGCCTTGAGCACAAATGGCCACAGTGGTCCGCCAGGGAACATCGCCAGGATCCGATCCTTCAGGAATTGATTGGAATTCAACATTCCACCTTTACGGTATGTCTCCATAGCCTTGACATAGTTGGAGTTATTCGCATAGGAAAGGAATTCCGTTTCGATGATCGTCTTCCATCTCTCATCTCCATAGGTGGATTGGTTCGTTTCCGGATCGATGAGAGACATAGACCACGAGTTTTGAATCACCAAGTGGTTCACAGACGGAGCATAACCTGCGTAGACTGTACCGCCGCTTTCTACGTTCAACTGTTTGGCCAACTCGGTAAATTCCGTCCAAGTCATGCCATCCCTTGGATATTCGACGCCGAACATATCAAAAATATCCTTGTTGTAGAAGATAACTGTAACATTATTCTCGACAGGCAGGCCATAGATTTTGCCTCCGCTGATTTGCTTCATGGCTTCAATCAACGTCGGCTCGAAACGCTCCAGGTCAACACCGTATTTGTTCATCAATTCCGTCATATCATACGCCATGCCGTGTTTGATGACGGAGCCCGGGAAGGAACCGAGCGAGTCAAAGATAATATCGATCTGTTCACCCGAGGTGATCAGCAGATTCAGGTCCGTGGAGTCCGGCACGCGTTGGATATACTTGATCGTATAATTCGGGAATTTTGCACGGATCGCATCCCCGAATCGTTCGTTAAATACTTCTTCGCTGTCCCGGCTCGTCGAATAGAACACGAGCTCGGCAGGTTCATCGTCTGCCTCTTCTTCCGCTGCACCAGTCTGCTCTTGATTCTGCTGATTGTTGTTCTCCTGTTGTTGCTGCTGATGCTGATTTCCGCTTCCTGCGTTCTGATTGCCGCTTTCATTGCTGTTTCCGCTCGATCCTGAGCTGCAGGCGGTTGTCAGGACAAGCATGGCGATGATGATGAGCATCATCCACTTCCGTAACTTCTTCATCCACTTAACATCCCCTTTGATTGGTATAGTGATTGTTTCACAATCATTATCAAAGGGGACTTTATGCACTTCAATGAGACTGTTTTGATTGATCGGTTATTGTACTTTTTTGCGAAATGAGAGTTTCCTGATAGGCCTTGTTAATCTCGGCGATGTAATCGGATCCGCCTGAACGTAACCACCGCTCTATCTCCTGCTCCCAGCCTTCTTCATCAATCTGGCCGAGGATATACTTCGTCCTCGCATCACTCACCAATGTGTCAAGCGCGGGTCCTTTCTTCATATAAGTCTCAGAGATGAGTGATTCGGCCGGATTGTCCACCAGGATCGCTTCATTCGCCTTGATGACTTCGTTCACTTTCTTGCGGATCGGCGTCTCGGCAGGCGGGAGCGTCCGCGTCTCGGGAATAAACATCAACAGTTGGTTCAAGCTGACCTTCTCATAGGCCAAATCCGCATTTGCGAATTCCGGCGTCTTGTTGTAATGCCGCCCCTTGATCCCGTTGTACAACAGCACCTGCATCTCTTCGTCATTTACCTTGTCGAGGAAGTCCAGTACCCGGCGCAGTTCATTCTCTGTCTTGACCGCGGACCTGGAGATCGCGAGCATGCCTTCATATCCGGAAGTAGAAGGCAGACGCACTCCGGCTGGACCTTCCACGCTGGCGAATACATCGATCACATCGGTTAGGTTATAGGTTTTCTCGATCGAATGGGCGACGCGTTGCGCTTGATCCGCGACATCCACGATAACTCCCGCCTCTCCATGGACCAGCGCGTCCCGCCAGAAGTTCGGGTCCCGGACAGCGAAGTCGGGGTTGATCAGCCCTTCCTCATACAACTTGCGAAGGAAACGCAAGGCTTCTCTGTACTCTTCCGTCAGATGAGCCGGAACGAGATGGCCGTCTTCGTCTATCCCCCACCCATTCGGTGCGCCGAACCAGGACTGGATGATCTCGAACGTCGACGGATAGGTGGTCACCACCAATCCATAGGTGTCCTGCCGTCCATCCTGATCGGGATCATCATAGGTGAATGCGCGCAGCACTTCAAAGAATTCGTCAATCGTCCGGGGAAGCGACAGCCCCAGGTTGTCGAGCCAATCCTTGCGGATCGTCACCCCGTAGCGGCCAAGATCTCTCGCCCGATAGACGGCGTAGATCTTGCCATCCACCGACGTGTAGTCGAGTACGGTCTTGTTCGCCTGGCTCAGATTCGGATAATCGTCCAGGTACAGCCCAAGCTCCCAGAATACATCCTTGCGCACGGCGCTGATAAATTCCGGGCTCTTGCCGAGGACCAACATGATCGAAGGGAGCTTCAGCGAAGATAACGTAATCTTCGTCTTGTCCTGATAAACGGAAAATGGCACCCATTGCAGCTCGATGTCGGTGTTGGTGTACCGCTCCAGCTCCTGCACGACCGGACTCGTATCGTCAGGATGCGGTCCCGAAACATATGTAGGCAACATGATGCTGATCTGATAAGGCGAAGCCTGTTCCACGGCCGCAGATGTGCTGCAACCTGTGCCAATGACCAGGATAGCCAGAATCAATAAGCCGGCTGCAAGCCGCTTATGATGGTGGAATCGTCTCTTCATCCGTTTATATCCCCTCCCTCGTGACCGCCGATCGCCGCCAGTACTGTTCGCGGTATTGTTTCGGTGTGATCCCCTCGGTTTTCTTGAACAGCCGGTTAAAATATCCATTCTGATAGCCAACCCGCTCCGCGATGTCGTATACCTTCAGATCCGTGCTGCGGAGCAGTTCCCTCGCCTTCTCCAGCCGTAGGTTCGTCAGGTAGTCGACGAAGTTGGAACCGGTGTACATCTTGAACGCCTTGCTGAGAGTATAGTGGTTCGTTCCGGTATAGTCCGCACAGCCTTCCAGCGACAGATTCGGGTCCATATACCGTTCGTGCATGTACTGGATGGCCGTTTCCACGATCTGCTTCGATGAGCCCGTCGAGCGCTTCATCATTTCTTCCGCCAGAGGCTTGATGACTTCTCGTTTCATCCACCATAGCATCTCCGATGTCTCCCTGATCTGCGACAGCCGTTCGAACATGTTCACGCCCTGGAACACTTCATGCGGATTCACGCCGCTGTGCAGTATCGCATTCAGGATGCTGCCGAGCAGCTGCAGCATCCCCTGCAGCACGATCGATTCCTTGCCCGGCATTGAGGTCAGTTCCGCATAGAAAGCCTCCATCACACGGCAAGCTTCGTCCTCCTGCCCCATGCGCAATGCCTGGATCAGCTCTCTTTCCAGCGCGAAGGAATATCTCATCGCGTTGCCTTGGGTCACCTGGTCGATGAGCTCCAGTTCGATCACTTGGTTGCGATCCGAGATCTCACGGTATTTGGTCGCTTCCATCGCTTCCTGAAGCAGTTTGGGCACTGCGCTCATCGAAGGAGTCGGCTTGCTGATGGTGATCGTCAGGCGCAGGCGGAGCAGCCGATTCACCACCTGTGCCGTCTCATCGCACAGACTGAGCAGATCTTCCCGGTAGTACGCGTCTTCCGGCACGATCAAGAGCAGCCCAAGAGTAAGATCGTGATAATTGATCACATCCGCTTGCTGAAACCGCGCTTGCGCAAGTTCATGCATGATATTGGCTGCGGCGTAGGTCAGCAATTCCTCGTCCATATATGTGATCCTCGTGTCAAAATGGGGGAAGCCGGACAGTCTGCAAAACACGACCACGGCATGCTGCCCCTCCAGATCCCAGCCGAGCAACCTCATCCGTTCGACGATTTCTTTCTCCGAGAAGCTGCGCAGATACCCTCGGGTCAACTGCAGGAGGAACCCTTCCTTCAGCAGCGGCACCTGTGCATCCATCCGCATCTGCAAGGATGAACTTTCTCTCTGAAGCTTGTTCCACTGCTCCTCCAGAAACCGGATCTCATCTCCATGGTCACTCGCATGATCCTGCTCGCCGCGCAGCAGACTGACCAGCTTGCCGATCGGGGAATAGATGCGGTTCGATACGATCATCGAGAGAAGCGCGGCCGCCAGCAAACCAGCCATACTCACGTAGACGATCGAGTTGGAGATGAACACGACCGGCGCTGTGATCGCTGTCGTGGGAACTGCGTGGATATAGATCCAGTCCGAGCTGATCCGATCGAAGGTCACATAGGACACCGAATAGTTGTGCTGTCCCCAATCCAGATTGAAGGAACCGCTATTCCCTTCCCCGCTTCCGAGCCGCTGAGCCAGTTGACTCTCCAGACCGGCCATTTCTTCCGAATCACTGGCCGAGAAGATATTGCCAGTACCTGCATCGACCAGTAGCGCGGTTCCTCCCGCCTGGGTTGATGGCGTTTTCAACATTGCTCGAACCTCGGCCTCATCGAGTGTGGCGATCAACAAGCCGAAGGGCTGTGGACCGTCGCCGGGAATCCGGTGAACGAGCATCAGCGGATTATAACTGTCCTGATCCATGCTTCCCCAGAACAGCGCTCCACGATGCTGAATCCATGTATGGTATTGCTCGATCTGCGTCGCGTCCCCGACCTTCTGTAGCGTATAACTCGGACTGAACAACCATGGCTCAAGCCCGTTGATGTATAATTCCACGCTGTTCAGAAGAGGATGAGAACCCTCCATCGCCAGCAAATATTGGTTAATCTCGCGCACGTCCTGGAAATTATAGGTGTAATCGATGCTTCTCATCCGTTCATGAAACAGAGGCTCGTACGCCCAATGGGACAGTGAAATCTCCAGATATGACAACTGCTCGTCTACGAGGCGGGCGTGCTGACGCATCTGCTCTTCGTGCTGGGAAAGCAACTCGCGTTCTATCTGCCCGACGATGGAGTAATGCATCCCTATACCCAGCAGAAAACCCGGCACACAAGTGATCAAGAGGACATTGATCAGCATCTTGCGAAAATAACCTCGACTCCACCTGGCGGCTCTCAGCCTGCCGATCATGCTCGTGCCGCTCCCTTGCTTCCGCATCGCAATCCGTCTCCTCCTTTCCTCGCAGCTAAAGTTCCGGTATGATTCTAATATTGTCATGAGTTGGCTTATTTGCTAATGTACTTGATAGAATCCGTTCCAACAATACAGCAGAAACAGGTGATTACGATCAACTCCGAATCCATGAATCTGCCAGCGTCACTTCGCTATGGAAAACCGCTCGACCCTTTTCATATGGAATATGATCGGCGAGTAGGACATTTTATCATGGGACGCTACCATATCCATCGATCCTATGAACTGTTCTACCTGTTCTCAGGTGAACGCGGATTCTTCATCAAGGACAGAGTCTATCCGATTCGTGCCGGCGATCTCGTGCTCATCGATTCAAACGAGGTGCATCGCTCTATCGATATGGGGGTTCCCAATCACGACCGCGTTGTGCTGTACTACGATCCGTCCTTCTTCGAAAAGTATTATCCGGATGAAGCGTCCTGTCTGACCGCTCCTTTCAAGGGCAGCCAGGTGATCCGGCTGAGTATGAAGGATCGGCTGAAGATCGAGGCGATGTTCCGCGAATTCTTCCGGGAGCTGGGTGACGCTCTGCCGGGATATGATTTGCGCTTGCGCCATATCGCGGCGGAAATGCTGCTTCAAATATCACGCATGTCATCCCGGAACAAGAGCACCGTCACCAACGTGACGGGCACGGTCAAGAAGACGATCCAGGAAGTCGTGCGATATATCGAGCAGCATTACGGCGAGAAACTGCGGCTGGAAGAGATGGCCCAGCAATTCTACATCAGTCCGGGGTACCTTAGCCGGTCCTTCAAGGAAGTAACCGGTTTCAGTCTGACAGATTACCTGAACATGGTCCGCATCCGGGAGGCCCAGCGGCTGCTTCGCGAGACGGAGCTGAGCATCACGGAGATCGCCGAGCGGGTCGGCTTCGACAACTACTCGCACTTCGGCAAGATGTTCAAGCGGATCACGTCCGTTGCACCGCGGGACTATCGCCGTCAGGACTGAGCGGGAAAGGGATGTTAGGCCGCGATATTCTGCCGTCCCGCTCTATCGGCACAAGTCTGATGTGACAAAACCCCTGTCCCTATATCACGCGTCCCTCGGTCACCGCAGCAGGTCGATGAGCGGCTGGATGCCCGCCTCGCGGATGCAGTCAACGACCAGGCCTGCGAGCGCGATGCCGCCTTGCTCGGTGAAGTGCGTATTGTCCGATGCCCCTTCCGGGAAAGTCGGATATTGATTCGGCTTCAGCCAGAAGAAAATCTCCTTCGAGCCTTCGACGCCGAGCTGCTCGAACAATTCCTTGCTTTTCGCCGCCAGGTCGAGGAACAGGACGTCTTCGAGAATCGCCAGTTGCCGCATCGCCTCGATATATTCGCCGTGCGTATTGATGATCCGTCCCTGCTCGTCGAAGCGCCGGCGATGCATCGGCGCGACCAGCGCCGGGAATGCGCCGCGAGCCCTGGCTCCGCGGATATACTCACGCAGATACTGATGGTATGTGGTGTAGGGCTGCGTGCCGCCTTCGTTATCCTTCTCGTCATTGTGCGCGAATTGCACGAACAGATAGTCCCCGCGCTTCATGTTTTTCCAGAGGCGATTCAGCCTGCCTTCGTCGATGAAGCTCTTGCTGCTTCTGCCCGAACGGGCGTGGTTCGCCACAGCGAGCCCAGCCGTGAACCGGGCGCTGATCATCTGGCCCCACCCGGCATACGGGAACTGGCCGGATGCCTGGTCAGTGACCGTCGAATCGCCAGCCAGGAACAGCGTCGGGATGCGCGCATCGCGCCGGATCGAAAGCGCTCTCACGCCTGGCTGGCTGCCGCCAAACGCCAGCTTCAACCGGCCGTCATCCACATGAACGGCGAAGGACTCCCGGATGATCTGCCCGGCTTCAGTCCGAACGTCCTGGAGCATCAACCGGCCTGGACCTGCTTTCACCGTCGTCTGTGTAGGTCGATTCGCATCGCCGAATTCCATCACCACTTCATAGTTGCCGAATGGAACATCGACCAGGAAGGTCTTTACCGGTGGCAAGAAATAGTCGCCGGGCCAGCTGTCCAAACGATCCTCCTGCTTCGACGGCTCTGCCGCTTGCGCGAACCCGTACCCCGCATCCGGATCGTAATCTTGCTCTCCCTGGACAGGTATCGCATCTGCATTCCCTGCAGCTTGCTCTTCAGTAAATTGAAAGGTCAGTACAAATTTCATCGACTGGTCTCTCCTTCTCCCGTCTCTTGGCTCTTTTATTGCATCGAGGTCTGTTAGTTGGCTCGCATATCCATCCAAGTTTCATTTTACCGAACCGATTTCCACGATTGCTCTGCTTCCATGACTGAAAATGTTCACACTCCGCTTTTTTTGTCCTCCTTCATAAAATTTGAAGAATGTCCCATTCGGAGTTTGCAGGCAAGCATCATGGTCACACTCTGGCCCAGCCGGATGATCCTCTTCCTCTTCCTCTACCTCACATCCAAATAATATAGATGCGCGGTATCGTCTCACTGCCCACCCGGCCCATGCAGCTTCCGGTACGCATCCGGCGTCATGCCTTCCTTCTGCCGGAACGTCGCCACGAAGTGGCTGGCATCGCGGAATCCGACCGCCTCGCCGATACGCCGCACCGTCCAGTCAGGCCGCGATGGCAACAGCTCCTTCGCCTTGCGCAGCCTGAGCTGGATGAGATACGCATACGCCGTCTGGCCGAATAACTGGCGGAAGCGCTCGTTCAGTTGCCGCTCGCTGATGCCGAGCCGCGCAGCCATCTTGGTGAGGCCAATGTCCGGGTTGGCGTATTCCTGTTCCAGCCAGTTGAGCAGATCCTGAATCTGCCTGAGCCGTTTGGAAAGCGACGGGCGATGCGCCGTATGGGCTTCCGTCCTGAGCAGCGTCAGGAAGCGATACAGCTCCGCCGAATAGCGCCAGCCCGACGGATCGCCTCCTGCTTCCGCATCCTCGAGCATGCGCATCAGCAGATCCGTGATCGGGTGATCGTCAGACTCCCACTGGAAACGCTCAGCCTGCCCCCAACCCAGCGAATGGATGAAAGCTTGCGCCATACTGCCCTGGAACGTGATATACCCCGTCTGCCAGCGTTCGCTCCTCGCTTCATAACGATGCGGCACACCCGGCGAGAGCAGGAGTCCCGATCGTTCGCCGAGTTTCCAGACTTGCCCGCCCGCCCACAACTCGCCTTCTCCTTCCAACGTCAGCAACCAGTGATAACAGGGATACCCGCCTGGCCGCTCCACCGTTTCCTGATCCGGATTAATGCCGATCGTTTCAAGCTGCAGAGGCAAGGTTTCCGCGGGGACTGCGGGGACTGCGCGCCTCATCTATGAAAACCTCCATTTTCTTATATGGTTTGACTTTTATTCGATATGGGAGAAGGAAATGATAAGTCATATACTTACTATAGCAAGTATTTTTATCCTATAACAGGAGTGATATACGCGATGATCAACAGCAAACTGCCGAAGATCTGGTACGGCGGTGACTACAATCCCGATCAATGGGACAAGTCCTTCTGGGACGAGGATATCCGCATGTTCAAGCTGGCAGGCATCGATGTCGCAACCTTGAATGTGTTCGCCTGGGCGAAGAACCAGCCAGATGAGGACACCTATCGCTTCGACTGGCTCGACGAAATGATGGACAAGCTGCATGCCGCAGGCATCGGCGTCTGCCTCGCCACCAGCACGGCCGCTGTCCCCGCCTGGATGGCGCGCAAATACCCGGACGTGCTGCAAGTGGATTTCCATGGCAACAAGCGCAAATTCGGCGGACGCCACAACTTCTGCCCGAACAGCCCAACCTACCGCACATACGCTCCGCGCATGGCGGAGAAGCTTGCCGAGCGGTACAAGGATCATCCGGCGCTGCTCATCTGGCACATCAACAACGAATACGGCGGCGCGGGCAACTGCTACTGCGACAACTGCGAAGCCGCCTTCCGCGAATGGCTGAAGAAGCGTTACGGCACGATCGAGGAGGTCAACCGCGCATGGAACACCGCCTTCTGGGGACATACGTTCTATGACTGGGAGGACATCGTCCTGCCAAGCGGCCGCAGCGAGGAATGGTACGGCGCCAACGGCCGGACGGAGACCAACTTCCAGGGCATCTCTCTCGATTACTGCCGCTTCCAGTCGGACAGCATCCTGGAATGCTATCTGCTCGAATATGAAGCGGTCAAGAAGCACACGCCTGACATCCCGGTGACGACCAATCTGATGGGGGCGTTCAAGAAGCTGGACTACCACAAATGGGCGAAGCATATGGATGTCGTCTCCTGGGACAACTATCCGCGTTTCGACACGCCATACAGCTACACGGCCATGATGCATGACCTCATGCGTGGCCTGAAGGAAGGCCAGCCGTTCATGCTGATGGAGCAGACACCTAGCCAGCAGAACTGGCAGCCGTACAACTCGCTGAAGCGGCCGGGCGTCATGCGCCTGTGGAGCTATCAGGCCGTTGCGCGCGGTGCGGATACGGTCATGTTCTTCCAGCTTCGCCGCTCGATCGGCGCCTGCGAGAAGTATCACGGCGCGGTGATCGAACACGTCGGGCATGAGCATACCCGCGTGTTCCGCGAGTGCGCGAAGCTCGGAGCGGAGCTGGGCAAGCTCGGCGATACGCTGCTCGATTCGCGCATCAAGTCGAAGGTGGCGATCCTGTTCGACTGGGAGAACTGGTGGGCAATCGAGATGTCGAGCGGTCCAACGATCGATCTGAACTATGTGAATGAGGCACACCGTTTCTATGATGCGCTGTACCGCGCCGGCATCCCGGCGGATGTGGTCGGCGTCGATGCCGATCTGAGCGGCTATGACCTGGTCATCGCGCCAGTTCTGTACATGGTGAAGCCGGGCATCGCGGACAAGCTGGAGCGGTATGTCGAAGCGGGCGGCGCTTTCATCACCACCTACTTCAGCGGCATCGTTGACCAGAACGATCTGGTGAAGATCGGCGGCTATCCGGGCGAGCTGCGCAAGCTGCTCGGCATCTGGGCCGAGGAGATCGATGCGCTGCTGCCAAGCCAGCGCAACAAGATCGTCCTGCAGGACCCGGCAATCACCGGCAAGACCGAGTACAGCTGCGGCATGCTGTGCGATCTGATCCACTCCGAAGGTGCCGAAGTGAAAGCGGTATACGGCGAAGACTTCTACCGCGGCATGCCGGCGCTGACCGTCAACCGCTTCGGCAGCGGCGAAGCCTGGTATGTAGCGACCCATGCAGAAGACGCCTTCCTGCAGGACTGGCTGCCCAAGCTCTGCGCTTCGCGCGGCATCCAGCCTCTGCTGCCAGCACTCCCTGCCGGCATCGAAGCGACGCTCCGCAAGAAGGACGGCACAGACTACCTGTTCGTGCTGAATCACAACGAACATCCGGTTGAGGTCAATCTCGGCGGACTGAGCGGAACAGATCTGCTGACAGGCCAGACACTGGCCGGAGCCAGAGCCGAGCTCGCGGGCCGCGACCTGTGGATCGTGAAGGTGGAGCGATAATATTAAGCAAGGTGGGGCTGTCCAGAAAGTCTGTGTTTGTTGCCTGACAGCGAAAAGAAGTGCCCGAAAATGCCTGATATAAAGGCATCTTCGGGCTTATCTTCGTCCGGCGTCAGGATCAACTTCCACTTATCGGACAGCCCCACCTTATTTGCTGTGAGGCAATGCCTCCCCCCAACACCCGCCGATTCCGCAATAATTGGAAAACATCCAACTAATCAACGCGAAAACGGGGTCAAGTCCATAATTGTGTGTAAATTCCCTCAGTCAGATTGGTGAAGATTATCCGATTCGTGTTACCTTGGCTGATACCTTCTGCCTGGCCTTGCGCCATTCGAAATACTCTGCCATGTCAAATACCTTTCTCTCGGTGTTCCATCGCTCGTCCAGCTCCATCATCAAGGCTCCAATCAACCGGATCACCGATTCACGATTCGGGAAAATCCGGATGACCTTCTCTCGGCGTCGGACTTCCTCGTTGAACCGTTCTACGGCATTGGTCGTGCGGAGACGCTGCCGGTATTTATCCGGCATGCAAAGCACCATCGCCGCGTCGTCGAAGTCCTCTTCCAGGATGCGCATGGCTTTAGAGCCTATCCGAAAACCATTATAAGCAAGTAGGAAAACGGTGGAACATGTCGAATTCCTTCAAGAGAAGCACTTGGAGGAGATCGTCATGGCAAATGCACCGAAGCAACTCTTTTCGATTCCCGATGAACTGTGGGAGAAAATCCAACCTTTGCTACCGGAGGAACCGCCAAAACCGAAGGGCGGTCGTCCGCGCATGGATGATCGTCAGGCGA
>Ga0207747_1001248_pt1 | contig 19247 bp, 17 predicted proteins | sample HigsolmetaGSP11D_FD_184839 | JGI IMG/M metagenome (GOLD analysis project Ga0207747, IMG submission 184839) | High solid enriched microbial communities from the Joint BioEnergy Institute, USA - SP1-1-D (SPAdes) | ecosystem: Engineered > Bioreactor > SSF (Solid state fermentation) > Aerobic >...
ACGGGCGCATCGCCGACATCCTGCGCACCCATCACTTCCATTCCGGCGAAGAACTTGAGGCCACCATCCTGCGGTATGTCTGGCTGTACAATCACCAACTGCCACAGAAAGCCTTGGGGCATGTCAGTCCTATCGAGGCCATGAAACGGTGGCAACGATCACACCCCGAATTGTTCCATAAACGCGTAATCAATCATCCAAGACACAACAGCTAGACAAGAAGGCATTATGAACGCGCCTCGGAAAAGCGGGCACGGTTTGCGCCACCCCACCTATGGTTAAACCAAAACAAGATGCTTTGGTGCTGGTTGCGCAGCCTCCTGATAAATGAGGATTTTATGCCCTTCCGCCCAGGATGTATCTGACATGTTTACGTCGCTAAGGGTTATGCCTTCCGGGATATCAACATGTCAGCTTTGATTCGTCTTTCAGATTTTGGAGTTGATGAAGGTGTCTAAAACAGTCTATGTAGGAATGAGCGCTGATTTGGTTCATCCGGGGCATCTGAACGTGATCAAGAAAGCGGCCGAGTTGGGAGAGGTCACGGTCGGCTTGCTTACAGATCGAGCTATTGCGAGCTACAAGCGCCTTCCGTACATGACGTTTGAGCAACGCAAGGCTGTCGTCGAAAGCTTAAAGGGCGTTAGCCGCGTTGTGCCTCAGGAGACTCTAGACTACGTACCGAACCTTAGAACTTATAAACCAGATTACGTCGTGCATGGTGACGACTGGCGGGAGGGTGTCCAGCGCAAGGTGCGGGAGCGCGTTATTGAAACCTTGGCTGAGTGGGGCGGGGAGTTGGTGGAGGTGCCCTATACCGAGGGCATTTCTTCAACGCAACTCAACAAAGCTCTGAAAGAGATTGGCACTACCCCAGACATTCGACGCAGGAAATTGCGTAGGCTCCTAGAAGCGAAGCCTTTGGTTCGGCTGATCGAAGCGCATAATGGCCTCACCGGGCTGATTGTCGAGAACACCAGTGTGAATACGGAGCGGGGGCCCAAGGAGTTTGATGGCATGTGGGCTTCGAGCTTAACGGAGTCGACGGTCAAAGGAAAGCCGGATATCGAGGCCGTTGACGTCACCGCACGTACGCAAATATTGCATGATATTCTTGAGGTAACTACCAAGCCCATCGTTTATGACGCTGATACCGGAGGTAAGCCCGAGCACTTCCAGTTCACCGTAAGAACCTTGGAGAGGCTGGGAGTGTCTGCGTTAGTTATCGAGGACAAAGTCGGTTTAAAAAAGAATTCGTTATTTGGCAACGAGGTTGAGCAAACACAGGATACGATCGAAAACTTTTGCTTGAAGATCAAAGCAGGCAAAGAAGCGCAGGTTACAGATGACTTTATGATCATCGCGCGGATTGAGAGCCTGATTCTTGAAAAAGGAATGGAAGATGCGATCCAGCGCGCGCACGCCTATATCGATGCGGGCGCGGACGGCATCATGATTCATAGTCGACAGAAAGATCCGGCCGAGATCTTCGAGTTCTGCGACAGGTATGCTGAGTTCGCACGCAAAGTGCCCCTCGTCGCCGTTCCGTCAAGTTATAACCAAGTGACCGAAGATGAGTTGGCTGAGCGAGGTGTAAATGTTGTCATTTATGCCAACCATTTGCTGAGAGCGGCCTATCCCGCCATGGTTGCGACTGCCCGCTCCATCCTTGAACATGGGCGCTCGGCTGAAGCAGACTCCAATCTTATGTCAATTAAAGAAATCCTCGAGTTGATTCCAGGTACCAAATAATGCTTAGGTCCGAGCAGGTCTTTTCTCTAATCAAAGAGGAAGGGATTCAGTTTTTTGCGGGTGTTCCTGACTCTTTGCTCAAAGACTTTTGTGCGTACGTCACTGATCATACAGATGAAAAGGATCATGTGATTGCTGCGAACGAGGGCAGTGCAGTCGCATTGGCCGCCGGGCACTTTATTGCAACAGGGCGACCAGCTTTGGTCTATATGCAGAACTCGGGAATCGGAAATGCCGTAAACCCATTGATGTCGCTAGCTGACCCTGAAGTCTATAGCATTCCGATGCTGCTAATGATTGGTTGGCGAGGAGAGCCTGGGGTTAAAGACGAGCCTCAGCATGTTAAGCAAGGCAGAATCATGCCCGCGCTCTTAGACGCACTCGAGATTCCTTGGTATTGCCTGGATGCTAACACTGAGGACCCTGCCGGGCTTATAGCTGACGCTGCCGCCACTATGCGTCAGAGAATGGGGCCTGTTGCCATTTTGGTGCGTAAGGGCACGTTTGAAAGCTACAAGCTTCAAAAAACAGTAACATCAGCGTTTCCTTTAAGTCGCGAAGAGGCCATCAGCTGCATTATCGACGTTCTTCGCGACACAGATATAGTGATCGCAACAACAGGCATGGCCTCGCGGGAGCTGTATGAGTGCCGTGTCAGACGTGGTGATACGCACAGCAAAGATTTTCTCACGGTAGGCTCCATGGGGCACGCAGCGAGCATCGCGCACGGTTCCGCTGGTAGTTTGCCCGGCCGACGCGTCATCTGCTTGGACGGAGATGGCTCTGTGCTGATGCACATGGGTACGCTGGCCGTTATCGGACAATCTGAACTCAAGAACTTCGTGCACATCGTCATCAATAACGGCGCGCATGACTCCGTGGGCGGGCAGCCAACGGTAGCCTTTGGTATCGATCTACCTGCCATTGCGACGGCCTGCGGTTACCGAGAAGCGCACACTGCTAAGACGACGTCTGAAATACGGGCGTTCCTCCAGAGCAGTAGCGAAAATGGTGGACCGGTGTTGTTGGAGGTACGAGTCAACAAAGGGGCTCGTGCTGACCTGGGGCGACCGAAGACTAGCCCTATGGAGAACCGTGACGCACTCATGAAGCAGTTGGGTGTATACGTAGGCCCTGAAGAGAAATAACATGACGATCTCCGCATGGCAGTACTACAACCCAGTGCGCATCGTTTCTGAGTTGGGTGCCATCGAGCGTCTTGATGCGTGTGTGCCTTATCGGCGAGTCGCGTTGATCACCACCCCTGGGTTTAGTCGGCGCGGCACCACGAGGGTCGTCGCGCAAGTACTGGGGGACAAGTTGGTCGATATTCTCGACAACGTCCAACCTAACCCCGACGTACGGGATATCGACCAGCAAGCGGCAGTCTTGCGCCCAGCAAAGCCTGACGCTTTAGTGGCGCTAGGGGGTGGGAGTAGCATCGACACTGCCAAAGCGCTGGCCCGGTTACTGACGCAACGTCCCGAATGCAGCTTGACCGAACACTTCCGTGAAGGCCGGGACTTCGAGCTCCGGCATGCACTCCCTGTGGTGGCAATTCCTACCACGGCGGGTACAGGTGCCGAAGTCACGCCGTTTGGAACGGTTTGGGATTTCGAACTCAACAAGAAGTATTCGGTTACCGGGCAGGACCTCTATCCTGCATTTGCCGTCCTGGATCCTGAGCTGACCCTCGATCTGCCGGAAGAGGTGACGATTTCGTCAGGTCTTGACGCGATTTCCCATGCACTGGAGTCCGTGTGGAATAAGAATGCCAACCCCATCACGCAAGCGTTTGCGACACAGGCGTTGCGGCATGCTCTCCCGGCCCTGAAGACCGTCAAAGAAAGTCCCAAAGACCTCCCGGCTAGGAGCAGCCTCATGCAAGCAAGCATGATAGCCGGTTTAGCCATAAGTCAGACCAGGACCGCGCTTGCGCACTCGATTTCCTACCCACTCACAACGCATTACAGCCTCCCACATGGATTTGCCTGTAGCTTTACGCTTCCAGCGCTGCTGGCATTCAACGGGGAGGCCGATGATGGGCGCTTGAAGGAACTATCCAAGGCACTGGGATTTGACGGGGTGCCCGCACTAGCGGGTGAGCTCAATAATTTATTCCGCGAGATTGGCCTTGCAGAATACATGCAGAGGTACATTGCAGATGACTCCCAGGCCGTTCGGCTGACCGACCAAATGCAAACGAAGGACCGGGCGGGAAACAACCTCCGAAATGCGTCGGAGGAGGAAATAAAACGTCTCGTCATCTCCTCTCTGGACGCGATAGGTTATTAAGTTGCATGCCATAGCCCTTCAACCTTCATCCGGGCGACAGTCATGAGCCTAGCAGGCAAAGAGCAAGGCTTCATGAGAACAGTACTGAGCCATCGTCTGTTCAAGAACACCAGTGCGTTGGTTGTTCTTCAACTCTTCAATTATCTGGCGCCGCTGATCGTTCTCATACACCTGACACGTGTTCTAGGGATAGAACTGTACGGGGTTGTTGCCTTCAGTATGGGAATGATTCAGTTCTCTTTTGTTGTCATGGATTTTGGCTTCAGCCTTTCCGCGACACAAAAGATATCTCAGCATCGAGAAAGGCGAAAATATATTGGGCGGCTGCTAGGGTCCATTCTAACGATCAAGCTGGCTTTGTTCTTGCTGATCGCGGCGGCTATCACCCTATATATTTTCAACAGCACCAAGTACGAGGGTCATAGGCTGCTATTTTTGTTTACGCTTTTGCCTATTTTGGGTCAAGGCTATCAGCCAACTTGGCTCTTCTCTGGCTTGGAGCGAATGGGTATGGTAACCGCCGCCGGAGTTGTTTCACGTGTTATTTTTGTAATCTTGACGCTAAGCTTTGTGCGCTCTCCCGATGCATATCTTCTTGTGCCGATTGGTAACGGAATTGCTCAAGTAAGTGCGGCTATTTTTTCTTTTCTTGTGATATTCAGTCTTGGTTTTAGGGTGGCCAGGCCAAGAATTATAGATATTAAGTATACATTAAGGTTGACGTTCGAGTACTTCTTGTCACGGCTGGCGGTTGTTACCTACATGAGTGGTGGGGTGATGATTCTTGGTGCTTTCTCGACCTCGGTGGCCGTCGCTGTTTACTCTCTTGCAGAGCAGTTGTATCGAGTTATGCAGGCTGCGTTCGCGCCAATTAATCAGTCCATATTTCCTTTTATGGCAAAAGAAAGGGATGTTCGTATTTTGGTCAAAGTTGTTTTGGTTTGTGTGATAATGGCTTGTTTGGGTGCAATTGTTGGGTATCTTGCTTCTCCCTATTTGATACCAGTTATATTTGGCCAGGCGTGGATCGGGGCTGTAGAGCTCCTTTACCTATTCTTTGTGGCTATCGTGATTCACGTTGGGGCTGTGATGTGTGGTTATCCCTTAGCGGTTACTGTTGGAAGGGTTACTGTTGCTAACAGATCGGTCGTTCAAGGGGCTGTGATCTACTTCATAGGTGCGGCAGCGCTGATAGCTTTTGGTTGGGTTAGGCCAGAAGCGCTGGTGTTTCTGATGATATGCGCTGAACTATATGTGCTTGTTTTTCGAGGGGTGACTCTGTGGCCAATGGCCGTGAGTATGTGGCGCTCAGAAATACGGGGGTCAGTGAAGTTTTAGGCTGATAACGTATGACGCGTAGGATTGAGGTTGCAGGCGTTCGAATGGATGTTTAATTGGGAAGATTGGCCTGTGTAAGCGTTCGCTTATGCGGTTCAACTTATCTTTCCGCTGATTTACAAAGCTGGACGCCTGGTTGTTAGAGATGAAGCATTTACGAGCAGCTTCTGTCGATTCGCGGCCCATGTGTGAGGCTAAATGAAAGTTAAACGTTTATTGTGTCCGTCAACGCTACCCACTGTGGCGGCTGTATTGGATCAGGTTGGTGTCAAATGGTGGCTGGATCAGGGCTCGCTTTTAGGTTTGGTGCGCGACGGTAAGTTTATTCCTTGGGATCACGATATTGACATTGGGGTTTGGGAGGTTTCTAAGAGTGATAAAAAGCGACTCGTTGAGGCGCTAAGAGAACGGTTTGATGTGTGTTATCTTGACGAGTTGAATAACACAGTCAAGGTGTTTTTTTTTGATGCTGAGGCTGCCGTAATATGGTGGTATGATCTGTCATTTTATTTGGAGCGCGATGGTATGGCCGTGAAGTTTTGGGCTAAACCTCGCGGTGCAGGTAGAGGCTATCGGGTGTGCATTGGGCTCGCCGCATGGCTCAGAGGTTTCTCGACGCCGGCGGCGCATGCTCCTGGTGGTCGGGTAGGACAACTGTTTTTGCGATTTATTAGCAAAACAGCGGCATTTTTAGGCGTCAATGACGTTTCTGCAAAAGCGTTGGAGAAAATTGCGAAGAGGTGTTTTGCGGACTTTGTAGAGGTTCGGGTGCCGGCGAGCATGTTTCATCAGCTAAGATGTGTGGATTTTGGTGGCGTGTTCGCAAACGTTCCACAGGATTATGAAGACTACCTTCGATTGAAGTATGGTGTGAGTTGGCGGATCCCTACCCGGAAGTGGGACTACTTTGTTGATGACGGTGGGGTTGTCTCCCGTTTGAATTAGTTGTTTATTGTTTATAGTTTGAGTGATCTTTTTGCGGTCTCGGGCGTTTAATTAGGATGGCAGCCTATTGATCGGTGTTGATGGATTTTTTGTCGTCTTGGGATAGTGGTATTGCTTTGTTAACTCTTAGCTTGAAAGCGGTAACGATATCCGGAGTGATTGCCAGCGTTAGATGGCAAAATTAGCAGCCAGCTTCGTTTCGCGAAATTCGAATGTCGGTCTTACAGTAAGCTCTGGGCATGTTGGTGTCGTTGCCACGTCTACACCGCATTACGGTACGGCAAACGCGCAACAATGACGAGGTTAACTTGGTGCTGTACAGCATTCTGGCGACGCTGGGCGTGGTCATTATTAGTGTGCGCTTCCTCTTGGGCGCGACCCGCCTGCATTTGGACCTGTTTCTGTTCGGGGTGATCTATTATTTGCTGGTGCCCGGAATAGTTGTCGAGCTGGCACTAGTAGAGAGTTCGCCGGGAATACCTCAGTGGAGAAGCGTTGCCACTGGTTTTTACACAGAACACGCGACGGAGTTCTTGGTCACGGTTGCGGTATGGGTCGTCGCGTATGTGTTCGGCGCCTTTTTATGTCGCAAAACGTCCCATAAAGGGGTAGAGTCCGGCCCTTTGGGGAGGTTGCCAGCGAACGTCGCGCTCGGTGTTGTCAGTCTACCGTTGATGGCGACCGCCGCAATCTATATCGCTGCTGGGCGTAGTGCATTATTTCAAGGCTACCGAGTGGACTACGACACCTTTGTGCGCGGAGGTATTGCTACCGCTACCCTGTGCCTCTATGTTGTCTTCCTGCACCTACTTCCGAAGCGTGTGTCCCTCCTCTGGGTGATATTGATCACAGTGCTCGCAGTTTGTGGCGCAGTACTCCTAGTTAGCGGATCTCGGATGTATGTTCTAGTGCCGGCGGTAGGCCTTTGCGCGGCGCTCGCATTGCGTTACCGGCAACCGCGGGTGCGACTTGGGCTGGCTGCAGCCGCGGTTGCGGTAGCAGCCCTCTTAGCGATGGTTGGTAGTTGGCGTTTGGGGGATAAGGCCGATAACGCTATGTTGTATATGATCCTAGCGGAGCCGGTATTCACCTCGTACAGCTTTGCGACCTTCTGGACTGGCAATAAGCTGCCGATGTTCGAGCTGCCGGTGCCGGCGATTAGTGGGCTACTGAATTTCGTGCCGTCGATCCTTTGGCCAGACAAGGTGAGCTACATCGTCAGCGTGGCTGATGTCGGATACAGCTATTATGCGCCATTGGGAGCAACATCTATCGTAGTCAGCCTGATAGGGAACTTCGGCCTAGCCGGAGGAACGCTTTTCCTGGGTACCTTGGGTTTTATACTGGAATCACTCTACTTGCGGGCGATGCGGCGACCAAGCGGCATGCCACTATACTTGGTAATGTTGTCGCTGCTCCCATTCATGTTTTTTCGAGACGCCTTTCCGATCGTCCTTAAGGCGGTGCTCCTATTGGTAGTCGTACTGCCTTTTGCGTTACGCGTAATGAGCCTATTTCTTTGGACCGTGGTCTCTTCTAGCCAGTCGAAAGGTGCCGCGTGATCCTGTACGATGGTATCATTTTTGCTCTACAGTCCGGGGGCGGAATCTCGGTTCTGTTTTCGGAACTGTTAATGCGCCTCGACATGCAGCGCCGAAATTTCGCCATGTTACGCTACGACCAGGGTGAGTCGCCGCTGGTGCGGCATGGATATATCTTGCGCCAGACGCCCCGTTTGATGGAACGCTACCGGCGATGCGATACGGGTATGCTGCGACCCCGCCTGTTTCACTCTACCTACTACAGGCTTCCAACTCAGGCGCGTTACACAGTGACGACCGTCCATGACTTCACGTATGAGCGCTTTGTAAATGGGCCTCGCCGGCTTGTGCATTCTTGGCAGAAGATGGCTGCGATACGGAATGCCGATAAGATTATCTGTGTGTCCCGCAGCACCAGGAACGATCTACTGGAGTACGTTCCAGGTATTAGCGAAGATCGTATTGTAGTGGTCCCAAACGGAGTGGCGGCTGATTACCGTGTGTTGGAGCGTAAGACTGCGTGCCCTCGCGACTTTGCGTTGTTCGTCGGTAGCCGCGGAGGATACAAGAATTTCCTCGCTGCCATCAAAGGTGTTGCAAGGGTCTCCGGCCTGAAATTGGTCTGTGTGGGTGGAGGACCTTTCACAAAAGCTGAGTTAGGTTTGCTTGAGACCTATTTGCCGGGCCGCTATACACACGCCGGTTTTGTCAGCAACGTTCGCCTTAACGAGTTATATAACCAAGCTTTTTGTCTGTTATATCCGTCTCGATACGAGGGCTTTGGAATCCCCGTTCTCGAAGCGATGCGGGCGGGCTGCCCCGTCATTGCGGTGGCCACTTCATCGATACCTGAGGTTGCCGGCGACGCTGCAGTCCTTCTGGAGGAAGGCACGCCGGAAGAGATCGCCACTGCCCTGGAGACGCTTCAAGATGGAAGTTTACGGGACCGTTTGGTTACAGCGGGATTGAGGCAAGCTGGACAGTTTAGCTGGGACAGGACGTTCGCCGAGACAATGGACGTTTATCGTGAAGTGCTAGGAAGTGAGGTGCCACGGCACTTTTAGCGGCGATACCGAAATTGGAGGGCATGTTGCATTAGTACGTGTTTGCGGAACCGCGATGTGAAAAGTGTATTGCAGCAATGGCTGTATACAATGTTATCAATTTTGTTTGAAAGCTTTAATGACGGCCCTAATCGATGGGCTATGCTTTGGATGAAGGCGCGATTATAGTTTTTGTCGTAATATCTTTCTTGCTTTTTCCTCGCTCATAGAAGGTGTTTAGTGAGTGAGCTGGTGGGTGAGGATTGCCTGTGGTGACTGTGATCGTAATTTTGACGTTGCTATCAGCGACTGCTCAACGAAACCGACCTATTAGCGCGTGAGGAAAGCTCATATATTTAATTCTGTTTTGGTGAGACTATTCGGAATGTTCGCCGCTTCACGGTGGGATGCCATGGTTGAAGATGACGCAGTCGGGGTTGCTTGGATAAACATGCATATCATTTATCGTTTCGTTTCGGCGTTCGTGACATTGAGGGGGGCAGGAACAATGGCTTACCTCCCTGTGTTCTTCAAGTTTCCTAAGGGCTCCATGGTTATCTGGGGCGCTCGTACGATGCTGCGGTTCGCGTTCGATGAAACTTCAGTAAGGTTCCGGAGGCTTTCAGGAGTTTAAAATGACTATGCCAAATAAAGTGGCCCTGATAACAGGCGTGACCGGTCAGGATGGCTCCTATCTTGCTGAGTTTCTTCTCGCTAAAGGCTATGAAGTCCACGGTATTAAACGGCGCGCATCTTTGTTCAACACGCAACGGGTGGATCACATCTATCAAGATCCGCATGTAGAGCACCAGAACTTCATTTTGCACTACGGTGACTTAACGGACTCCTCGAATCTGACGCGCATCCTTCAGGAGGTTCAGCCCGACGAAGTATATAACCTTGGCGCTCAGTCTCATGTGGCGGTGAGCTTTGAATCGCCCGAATACACAGCGGATGTGGGTGCTCTAGGCACACTTCGGCTCTTGGAGGCGATTAGACTTCTTGGATTGGAGAAGAAGACGCGGTTTTATCAAGCGTCAACTTCGGAGCTTTTTGGGTTGGTTCAGGAAGTTCCCCAAAGGGAGACGACGCCGTTTTATCCGCGTTCGCCTTACGCGGTGGCGAAGCTTTATGCCTACTGGATTACGGTCAATTACCGTGAATCTTATGGGATGTATGCATGTAACGGCATTCTGTTCAACCATGAATCTCCGCGCCGAGGAGAAACCTTCGTTACCCGCAAGATCACACGTGGTTTAGCCAATATTGCTCAGGGGCTGGAGCCATGCCTTTATATGGGTAACCTTGATGCCAAGCGAGACTGGGGGCATGCGAAGGACTACGTTCGCATGCAGTGGCTGATGCTGCAGCAGGACGAGCCGGAGGATTTTGTCATCGCCACCGGCGTTCAGCATTCGGTGCGGGATTTCATCCGGTGGGCGGCTCAGGAGCTTGGGATTACTCTGCGCTTCGAAGGCGAAGGAGTTGACGAGCATGCGATCGTGGAACGGGTGGAAGGAGATAAAGCGCCGGCGGTGAAGGCGGGCGATGTTATCGTTAGAGTCGATCCTCGCTATTTTCGTCCGGCTGAGGTGGAAAGTCTGCTGGGCGACCCGAGCAAGGCTAAGGCTAAATTGGGCTGGGAACCGCAGATCAGTGTGCAGGAAATGTGTGCGGAGATGGTGCGGGAAGATCTTAATGTAGCTCAGAGGCATGCGTTGTTAAAGCGTCACGGCTACGACGTTGCTGTCACGCGTGAGGCATAGCTGTGGCACGAAATGTTAATCAGGTTGTGTTTGTAGCCGGCCACCAGGGCATGGTCGGCTCCGCTATTGTCCGTCGGTTGACATCACTCGGCTACAGCCGAATCGTGACACGCTGCCGCTCTGAGCTCGACCTGACAAGGCAAGAGCAGGTTGAGGCTTTTTTGAAATCAGAGCGCATAGATGTGGTTTATGTCGCAGCGGCTAAGGTTGGCGGCATTTTTGCGAACAACACCCTCCCAGCCGAGTTCATCTATGAAAACCTGATGATTGAGTGCAACTTGATCCACTCTGCTCATCAGGCCGGTATTCAACAGCTCCTTTTTCTCGGTTCCTCTTGCATCTATCCCAAGCACGCGGCGCAGCCGATGGCTGAGGATGCTTTGTTGCAGGGGCCGTTGGAACCCACCAACGAACCGTATGCGATCGCCAAGATTGCCGGTATTAAGCTCTGTGAGTCGTATAACCGCCAGTATGGCCGCGACTACCGCAGCGTGATGCCTACCAACCTGTACGGCCCCGGAGATAACTTCCATCCTGAGAACTCACATGTCATACCGGCGTTGCTGCGCCGGTTCCACGAGGCCAAGCTCGCGAACGCTCCAGAGGTTGTTATCTGGGGCAGCGGCAAACCGATGCGCGAGTTCTTGCATGTAGACGACATGGCTGCTGCCTGCGTACATGTGATGGAGCTAGATGTAGAGCGGTATCGTCAGCACACCCAGCCTATGTTGTCGCACATCAACGTTGGAACCGGCGTTGACTGTACGATCAGCGAACTGGCGCATACCATTGCCCGGGTCGTTGGCTATAAGGGCGATTTAAGGTTTGACACATCAATGCCTGACGGTACACCGCGCAAGCTGATGGATGTCTCACGCCTGAGGCAACTAGGATGGAGCGCCAGTATCAGCTTGGAAGAGGGGCTAAAAAGCACCTATGAGTGGTTTCTCGCCAACCAGGATAAAGTTCGCGGCTAGATCGCGTAGATAACAGTTGGGTCTGGGTGGGATGTTCCTTGACAGTGAAGCGTTTCGCCAGGTGGTAGCGTCGACGCCGCTGGTTTCCATCGACCTGGTGGTAAGAAACACTAAAGGAGAGCTGCTGTTAGGCAAGCGCCTTAACCGGCCGGCACAAGGTTATTGGTTCGTGCCTGGTGGGCGCGTTCTCAAGGATGAAAGCCTCGATGCGGCGTTTCAACGGTTGGCAGAAGTAGAGCTTGGCTGCCAACTTCAGCGCAAGTCGGCGCGACTACTTGGGGTATACGAGCATTTCTATGACGACAGCGTGTTCGGTGATGACCCGAGTACACACTATGTTGCGTTGGCTTATTGCGTCTGTACCGACCTGGACTTGGGGCAGCTGCCCACCCCGCAGCATGGTGAATACCGCTGGTTTTCAGTCGCGGAAATGGAGCACAATGAGCAGGTCCATGAACATTCCCGTGCCTACTTGCCCGCACTGCGGCTAATCGGCTCACAAGGAGACGTATAGATGTTGTTGCCTGTGATAATGGCTGGAGGCTCAGGCTCGCGGCTGTGGCCGGCCTCTCGACAGCTGAATCCCAAGCAGTTTCTGCGTCTAACTGGCGAGCGGAGCATGCTGCAGGATACTGTTCAGCGGTTGGTTGGCCTTTCGGATCGTCCGCCATGTCTGATCTGTAACGAGGAACATCGCTTCCTGGTGGCAGAGCAGTTGCGCCAAGTTGGGATCGAAAAAGCCTCGATACTACTGGAGCCGATGGCGCGCAATACTGCGCCCGCGATTGCGTTAGCAGCATTGCATGCAAGCACGGCGGGTGAGGATCCGGTCTTGCTAGTGCTCGCGGCAGATCACCTGATCCGTGATACCGACGCCTTTCAGAGGAATGTTCAGCGGGCACTGCCACTAGCTATGGCCGGTAAGCTCGTAACGTTTGGGGTAGTTCCCACGCATGCGGAAACCGGTTACGGCTACATTCAGCGGGGCCTAGAAATAGACAGCCGCGCTTATCATGTGCACCGCTTTGTAGAAAAGCCAACATCAGAAAAAGCACAGCGTTACTTCCAGAGCGGGGATTACTATTGGAATAGCGGTATGTTTATGTTCCTGGCAAGCCGCTACTTGGAGGAGCTTGAGCGGTTTCAGCCGGAAATGTTGGAAGCGTGCCGTTCCGCGCTCAAGGCAGGGCAGCGTGACATGCACTTCATTCGCATCGATCGGGAGGAGTTCGGGCGCTGTCCAGAAGACTCCGTTGACTACGCGGTGATGGAGAAAACCGATCAAGCAGTTGTCGTGGCGCTGGATTCCGATTGGAGTGATGTCGGATCTTGGTCATCTCTGTGGGAGGTCAGCGAGAAGGACTCAAACGGGAATGTTACCAAAGGGGATGTTCTGATCGAGGACGTCAGTGACACGCTCGTTCATGCCTCTCATCGCTTGGTTAGTGTGATCGGTGTGGAGGATTTGGTGATCGTTGAGACCAAGGATGCGGTGCTAGTAGCGAAAAAGGATCGGGTACAGGATGTCAAAAAGTTGGTGGAAAAGCTAAAGGCGCAAGGGCGTCATGAACACCTTAGCCATCGGGAAGTATATCGTCCGTGGGGACACTATGATTCAATCGATAGCGGGCATCGTTACCAAGTCAAGCGAATAACCGTTAAGCCTGGCGCGAAGCTGTCTGTGCAGATGCATCATCACCGCGCAGAGCACTGGGTCGTGGTTAGTGGGACCGCTCGCGTAACCAACGGAGATAAGACGTATCTTGTTGCAGAGAATGAGTCCACATTTATCCCTGTGGGGCAGGTTCACTCTTTGGAAAACCCAGGGCGCATTCCGTTGGAATTGATTGAAATTCAGTCCGGTCCATATTTGGGCGAGGATGACATAGTGCGATTCGAAGATCGCTATGGTCGCATAGATGATCGTGTCGGGAGTGGAGCAGAGTCTTGAAGATATCCATTGTCACGGTTTGCTATAATAGTGCAAAAACTATACGTGACACAATTGAATCGGTCCTTTCGCAGACCTATGCCGATGTCGAATATATCATTGTTGATGGCGCGTCCACGGATGGAACGATAGAGATAGTTGATAGCTACCGTAATCAGGTATCTAAGTTCATCAGCGAGCCTGATCATGGCATTTATGACGCTATGAACAAGGGTATAGCGGCAGCTACAGGCGACGTCGTGGGTTTGCTGAACTCCGACGACGTTTATGAGCATAAGGATGTGCTGACAGACGTGGTGTCTAGTTTTTCTGAGCGCTCATCCGCAGACATAATTTTTGGTGACGTCGTATTTGCTTCCCCCGACAACATGAATCGGGTGGTTCGATATTATCGAAGTTCACACTTCCGCCCCTGGAAATTGCGCTTCGGTTGGATGCCGCCTCATCCTGCAACGTTTGTGAGGCGTGAGGTGTATGAAAAATATGGTCTTTATAGCTTGAACTATCGAATCGCGTCTGACTATGAGATCTTTGTTCGTTGGATGCTACTGAATAAACTAAGATACCATTATCTTGACGCTGTCCTTGTTCGGATGCGCACCAATGGGGTGAGTACTTCTGGCTGGAAAAGCAGTGTGGTCATCACAAAAGAGATTGTTCGGGCGTGTCGAGACAATGGAGTTTATACAAACTTGCCGCTAATTCTTACTAAGGTTCCCTTTAAGTTGATGGAGCTTTGGCGGCAGCCTGTCGGCTCTGGTGCATGAGATTATTAAAGATTTTGGTGTGTCGTCGGTTTTGCTTGTCAGCTTGTTTGCTACGGTATTAAGGCTCGGGTTCGCTTGTTTTATAAAGATGCTTGAATGGCTGGAGTACTTGTTACAGGTGCAAGTGGCTTTGTTGGCAGCGCGTTGTTGGAGCGACTGAAGGCAGAGAGTTTTCCATGCCTAGGGGCAGTGCGTCGTCAGGCGTTATCGTTATCTGATTCCGTCGTAGTTGGGGATGTTGGGCCTGACACCCTGTGGGACGCAGCACTTGTTGGCCGTCACGTGGTTGTCCACGCGGCGGCGCGTGTCCATGTCATGCAAGACTCGGCCGTGGATTCCTTAGCGGAGTTCCGACGAGTCAATGTCGAAGGCACATTGAACCTCGCGCGGCAGTCTGTCGTCGCCGGGGTGAAGCGCTTTATCTTCATAAGCTCAATCAAAGTCAATGGTGAAGGTACGCTACATGGTAGCCCCTTCACGGCTGAGGATTTGCCACATCCAATCGAGCCTTACGGTATCTCCAAGTCTGAGGCCGAAGAGCAGCTACGGCGCTTGGCGGAAGAGACCGGCATGGAAGTCGTCATCATCCGTCCACCGCTGGTCTACGGCCCGGGCGTTAAGGCCAACTTTCTCAGCATGATGCGCTGGTTGTACAAGGGGATCCCTCTACCCCTTGGAGCAATCAACAATCGGCGCAGTTTGGTTGCGTTGGATAACCTCGTGGATTTGATCGTCACCTGCATCGATCATCCGGCTGCAGCTAACCAGACGTTTCTCGCTGGTGACGGAGAAGATCTTTCCACCACCGAGCTGCTACGGCGGATGGGGGCAGCTTTGGGGCGGCCGGCACGCCTGATCCCAGTGCCTCCAGCGCTGCTGAGTGCTGGGGCTACAATGCTCGGCAAGCGCGCAGTCTCGCAGCGGCTGCTTGGGTCGCTGCAGGTGGATATCTCCAAAACACGCACGTTGCTTGGCTGGACGCCGCCGGTTAGCGTGGACGAGGCACTGCGTAAGACCGCGGCGCACTTTTTGGCTCAGCAGCGTACGTGAGTGCGTTGCGAGCGATACCAAACAATCGCGGCCGTGGGCCGCTCCTACACGGGGATGGTGTTGGTTGGGGGATGCAAGGAGTGCCGGCATAGGATCCGTTGTTAATAATGGGCACATGGCTGATTCTGATCGCGGTTGGCGGCACGCTGCTTGTTTCTAGCTGGCTAACCGGTGTGCTGCGCCGCTACGCGTTGCGCACGCAGCTGCTGGACCTGCCGAACGCGCGCAGCTCGCACTCGCGGCCGACACCCCGCGGTGGCGGGCTGGCGATTGTTGTCAGCTTCAATCTCGCGTTGCTCGTATCGTGGTGGCTGGGTGCTGTGGCACCCGAGTTCGTGGCTGCGGCAGGGATTGGCGGGCTGCTGATCGCTGCTGTCAGCTACCTCGACGACCGCCACAATCTTCCCGCGCGCTGGCGTTTTCCGGTGCATCTGATTGCAGCCGGTGTAGCTCTGTGGTGGCTGGGTGGCTTCCCGTGCCTGCCTTTGCCCGGCCTGGAGCTGGGCTTTGGCTGGCTCGGCATCCCGCTAGGGGTGCTTTGCATCGTCTGGCTGCTCAATCTTTACAACTTCATGGACGGGATCGATGGCATCGCCGGCGTGGAGGCCGTCACGGTCGCCGCGGGCGCTGCCTTGCTACTGTGGGTGCGAGGTGATGCCGCCATGGCGGGCGTGCTGGTGCTGCTGGCAGCCGCGGTGCTGGGGTTTTTGGCCTGGAACTGGCCGCCGGCCAGGATCTTCATGGGCGATGTGGGCAGTGCCTATCTCGGCTTTGTGCTTGGCGTGATGGCACTGGCAACCAGTGCTGAGGGGCCGCTCAATCTCTGGGTATGGCTGATTTTGCTTGCCGTATTCATCACCGACGCCACCGTGACGCTGCTGCGGCGGCTGCTTCGGGGTGAGCGCTGGTACGAGGCGCACCGCACGCACGCCTACCAGCATGCCGCGCGGCGGTTCGGGAGTCACCGTAAAGTCACGCTCGCAGTGGGGGCGTTGAATGTTCTATGGTTGCTGCCACTGGCTGGGGTGGCCTGCGCACTTCCAGGCTATGGCTGGTGGCTGGCGGTTGTGGCCTACCTGCCGCTGCTACTGCTCGCGGTGAAATTTGGTGCTGGTCAGGCCCCTGCGGCTGAACCAGCGGGGGCGCAGTAACTACCCGGTAAGTCGCAAATCATGCATCTTGAGGTGGCCGGTATCCCGCGAAGGCAGCAAGATGGACCCAAGCCTTCGGTGGCGACGCCTCGCCGGAATGAAAAGAATCGACAATGAATAGGGCCTGGGGCTGATTCCATGAACAGCATCGTCTTTAACGCGGCGCGCAGGTTGGGGGCACTGCCGCGGCCGACCAAGCGGCTGATGGCTATCGCCACCGACGTGGTAGCGCTTCCGCTGGCGCTGTGGTCCGCCTTCGCGCTGCGCCAGGGAACCTTTACCCCTGCCCTTGAGCCTTTCTGGTGGTTGTTTTTTGTCGTTCCCGTGTTGAGCGTGCCGGTGCTGCGCTGGTCTGGCCTGTACCGGGAAGTGTTGCGCTACATGGGGCCGCAGGCCGCGATCGCGGTCCTCAAAGGGGTGACGTTATCGGCCGTGCTGCTGTGTATGGCCGCGCTTTTGGGCGGGCTGCGCGAGTTGCCGCGTTCGGTGCCTATCCTCTATTGGCTTATGGCGCTGCTGTACATTGGCGGCAGCCGCATCCTGTTTCGGGCGTTGCTGCAGACGCTCCATCGGCGTGCGCGTGGCCGTGAGCCGGTGGTGATCTATGGCGCCGGCGCGGCAGGCGCTCAGCTGGTGAGTGCGCTGGATTTGAGCCCGGATTATGCGCCGGTGGCGCTGATCGATGACGATCGCAGTCTATGGGGCAGCCTGGTGCGCGGGCTCAAGGTCCACCCGCCGGCGGCGTTGGAGCAGCTGATTGAGGAGGCCGGCATCCGCCACGTGTTGCTGGCGCTGCCGACCGCCTCCCGCGAGCGGCGCCGGGCAATCCTGCAATGGCTGGAGCCCTTTCCGGTGCATGTCAAGACCATGCCCAGCCTTAACGATCTCGCCACCGGCCGCGCCGAGTTGGGCGACATCCGCGATATCGATATAGAAGACCTGCTCGGGCGTGATCCGGTGGCTCCGGATCAGGGCCTGCTCGAGGCCTGCATTCGTGGCAGGAACGTGCTGGTTACCGGCGCCGGCGGTTCCATCGGCTCGGAGCTGTGCCGGCAGATCGCGCGGCTTGGGCCGCGGCGGCTGGTGCTGTACGAGCTGTCTGAGTTCGCGCTCTATCAGATCGACCGCGAGCTGCGCGAGAAGCTGGACGAGCAGGGGGCAACGGTTGAGCTGGTACCGGTGCTCGGCTCGGTGCTGGACCGCCGGCGCCTGCAGGTGCTCATGAAGTCGCTGGCGGTCAACACGGTTTATCACGCAGCGGCCTACAAGCATGTGCCGATCGTCGAGCACAACGTGCTGGAGGGTATCCGCAACAATACCCTGGGCACGTGGCATGCGGCGGCGGCGGCGCAGGCGGCCGGGGTGGAGACTTTCGTGCTGATCTCCACCGACAAGGCCGTACGGCCGACCAACGTCATGGGCGCCAGCAAGCGCTTGGCCGAGCTGGTGCTGCAAGGGTTGGCGCAGAAGGGCGGCGATACAGTGTTCTGCATGGTGCGCTTCGGCAATGTGCTGGGCTCATCGGGCTCGGTGGTGCCGCTGTTCCGCGAGCAGATTCGCCAGGGTGGGCCGGTGACGGTCACCCACCCTGAGATCACCCGTTACTTCATGACCATCCCCGAGGCGGCCACGCTGGTGCTGCAGGCCGGAGCGATGGCGCAGGGCGGCGAGGTGTTCGTGCTCAACATGGGCGAGCCGGTGAAGATCGTCGATCTCGCCCGGCAGATGATCCGCCTGATGGGCTACCAGGTCCGGGACGAAGCGAATCCAAACGGCGACATCGCATTGCAGTTTACCGGCCTGCGGCCGGGCGAGAAGCTCTACGAGGAGCTGTGGATCGGCGATAACGTCTCCGGCACACGCCATCCGATGATCATGCGCGCGATGGAGGCGGCACTGCCGTGGCCGAAAGTGGAAGAACTGCTATCCCGGCTGGAAAGGGCTTATGACCGGTTCGATTACGGCGAAGCCTACGCCGTGTTGCAGGAAGCGGTGACAGGGTTTGTCAGCAGCGGGCCCGGGGTCGACCTGCTATGGCAGGCGGTGCGGCAGCATGCCGAGGCGCGGCCGCCAGCCGTGGTGAGTTATCTGTCGGCGCGACAGGAGCCGGTGAAGCATTAAGAAAGCAGCCAGCCAGGGCAGACGCATCGGACCTACCGAGTAGCCTCCTAGGGAGCGCTCAGCGCTGACGATCACCCGGATAAGGATGATGGAGCATGGTATATTTTGTGGTCATTATGACTATGGTTCCGTGACTATGGTTGGGGTGCGTCATGGTTTCCGAGGTGTCGAAATCGAAGTTCAAGGCGCACGCTCTAGAGATCTTTCGCAGGATCGAGCGGACCGGCGAGCCCGTCATTATCACGGATCATGGCAATCCAGCTCTAATCGTCCAGAAGTACTCGCCGCGAGTGCAGTCTGCTCAGCAGCGGCTGAAAGGATCGGTGATCAAGTATGACGATCCGTTCGCCCCGGTTGCCGACAGCGATTGGGAGGCGCTGCCGTGATCGTGCTCGACACCTGTCAACGCCGACTGAAAAGTGCCCCCTTTTGGGCGTCGATCGCCGGAGTAAAATTGACCCCCTGGGCCCGTCGGGTTACTCGTTGGTCACGGCCGATGCCTTCGCCGCCGTCCCGGCTTTGCGCTTGTCCTTGAGCCGATAGCTCTCGC